>BNJV01000466.1_pt1 | contig 227693 bp, 243 predicted proteins | sample 8540591 | NCBI WGS metagenome assembly BNJV01 (sample SAMD00202457, study PRJDB9452) | human saliva metagenome | host: Homo sapiens
AAAGTGGGCCTTTTTCTCAAAGCTTTCCGCGTCCGTTGCCATGTTCATGAAGGACAGTTCAAAGTGAATTGAGCTGTCAAAAGAGTTCAGGAAGGCACACCACTCTTCGAAGATTGCGGTCTTGTCCTCCTGCTGTGCCAGCTGGTAATTGATACCCTGATACTGAATAGTCAGGGTATAGTAGTAATCTGTTACCCTGCAGATACCGTCCGGAAACATGCGCTGAAACGGAATCGAATCCTGGGCGCTGCGGGGGATTCCGTCATCGCTTCTCGCTTTCCTGATAATCTGCAGAATCTCTTTTCCCTGTGCCTTACTCAAGTTTTTGGGTAGATTCAGCTCTCTTTTTCCCGTTTTTCGGAACGGATTTCTCATCGTAAACAAGGGCATTTACCTCCTTTCAAGATTTTTTCGTAACACCGGATGCGGACTGCAAAACATGCTCGATCTCCCCCTCAACCTCTGCCTGACGGATCAGTGCTGCGTAATAGTTATTGGTGCGGTAGGGACGAACTTTAGGCCTTACCAATTTGGCCTCGATAAACTGCTTTGCAATCTTCTCAAGCGGCTGCCCGTCCTTTTCATACATTCCGAGAAAGAAGAACGGCAGCATGATGACCATCATGCAGATGACCGCCATGCTGGTCGTGCCGAGCGTTTTGAGCAAAAAGAAAGACGGGACACCGATCAGTGCTCCCGCCCCAAAGCAGATAAGCTGACGTTTTGTCAGGTTGAACAGAATTTTGGATTTGACCCTCGTTAAGTCCCGGGGGACAGGGATATAAGCTGCCATAAAACACCTCCTGCCTCAGTGCGCCGCGAAAATGCTCTTTGCAATCGAGCCTGTCTTGAATAAGGTAAAGCACAATAAAACCGTATACCCGACAACGCCCCAGATAGAGCCGATAATGTCACTGGAGATGGTGATTCCCTGAATCAGCACTGCATAGATGCCGACGCAAATCATGATGAGGAAACCCTGAAAGCCAAGCGCAAGCATGGATTTGAGATAATTCTGTCCCGCCGCACTCTGCTCACGATTCCCGAAGGTCGAGAATGGAATCGGCGCCATACTGGTCATCAGGTAGATTTCAATCATTCGGCCGTAGACGATTACAAAAATCACAACGCTAAGCGCCTTTATTGTGAACTGTAGTATCATGCTCTACAGATACAAGCCAAAGAGTTCCCCGATGTCCATCTCTTCCAGGGTATGCCGCATGGTCTCTAAGGCGCTTCCATTCACCGCCGTGCTACCGGCAATCAGACCGCCCGCGCTGTTAATGACATGCTGCGCCACATCAAAGACCGCCATCACAATGTTGAAGGTATATTGCTAATGAGCGTGACTGCCACAAAGGTCTTGAAAATCCATTTGAAGAAAATCCACGTCTCAAAGTTTGCAAGGTTATTGTGGTCAATAATCATCTGAATCAGTTCGCAGCAGGCACTGAAGGTGAGAATCAGACCTGCAATCGGAAGTATGACGGACTCGGAGATATTCTGTATCAGGGAGAAAATCCCCGGCGAAAAGTTCGCCGGGGTAGTCCCCACCTGGGTTGCAATATCGCCAACCTGCGTGTTTACCGAATCAAAGAGTCCCGACAGCTGGATCATGATGCCGTTGACAAGAATCCCCTTCATCCATGTGCCAATCTGCTGGAGTACGTCTTCCAAAAGTTACGCTCCTTTCCGCAGTGCTTTGACTGCACTGTTGAGAAAAAACTATCATTAATCACTAATTTTGCCCTTATCCTTGAATTCACTTCACTTTTCTGTTATTATCTACTCAACAGAGTTGCCCGAGGTAATGTGTGTCGGGGACCAGGCTGGACCTCTTGGTTCAGCCTTTTATTTTACTTGTGAATTGGGGAACGGTCATGAATCTGAAGAAACCGCTGACTTTCTCGGAACAAGTGGCAAAGCTGAACGAGCACGGAATTATTATCACAGATGCTGAGAAAAAGCTGTAGAAGAATACCTCGGTCACGTAAATTATTACAAGCTGACGGGATACACGTTGCAATTCCGCAAAGAAGCTGAAAGTAGCAATCTTGCCACACCTCATACCTTCTCAGAAATTAAGAAGCTCTATGATTTCGATGCTGATATGCGACAAATGCTACGCGGGTATCTGGAAATCGTAGAGACCTACTGTAAGACACAGATTGCAAACTCTTTCGCACTTGAAAAGTGCATGACGCCTCCCTATGATCAGCATTACGATGAGGCCAATTACTTCAACAAAATAGGCTTCCAGCACATCATGCAGAACTTTGGAAAGGAACAATCCTACTACGCAGACAGCCTCATCGTTCTTCACCACATGAAGAAATATGCAGGCAAAATGCCCTTATGGGTAATGATGGAACTAATTTCATTTTCAAGCGTTTCCAAATTCTACAAAGCGATGTTCGTATCTTCGCAAAAACGAATCTCAAAAAAACTTTGGAGTTGGATTTAGGACACTGGGAAACCACCTTCACTGCTTGGCCGTACTCCGAAACAAGTGCTCTCATGCGGGACGTCTCATGAATGTCCGTTACAACCCACCCGCGCATCTTTCAAGAAAATTTTTGAACAATCACCCATCGGTCAGCAGCTCTTCTCTCTTTGCGTATCTGCTTGTGCTCAAATGGCGTCTGCCAACATCAGAGCATAAAAGTAATTTCCAAGAGGATCTCTTCGCTATTCTTGAAAAATATAAAGACATTGTCGACCTTTCTTTAATCGGATTCCCGAAAAATTACAAGAACATCCTATGAAGTTCAACGGGAGGCGGGGAATTATCCCCGCCTCCCGTGTTGGTCAAACGAAAAGGCCGATTTCATCCTGCTTCAATGTAATGTTGGGTTGGCTCTCGGCACTATGTTGATTTCGATGATTTACATTATGCTTATAGGACGAATGCCGGCTCTTTTCATTTTTGAATTTACCTCTTTATAAGGTCATTCCCCATTATACCTGAGGACTGCCGTCCCACGAGACAAGAAAGCCCCGCAGTACGTTTCCTTCACTGCAGGGCTTTCCAATGCATCCTATTCCGTTGTCGTCTTAATCCGTCTGAGATGCCCCCGATCACAACCATCGTGCCGGTTTTCCTGTCATATGCGGACCATAATCCTGTCCCCCACCACTCTTTGCCGGCGTCGAAATAGTTCGAAAAATCATCGTTCCAACGATACACTTCAAGCGCTTGTCTGTTCGGGAAGAGGATCTCGTTAAAGCGGATGAAATCATCTTTTAGATACGGCGTTCCGTACGGCGGTTCTAAAAAGGCATACCAATAGGGCATCGGAGCAGGGACGTTGATACTCACCTGTTTTTTGGTTCTGTCCTCATAATATGCATGGCTCGGCGGCATCAAAAATTCTTCCGTATCGACCTTTGTTGCCCTCATGTTATCAGCCTCAATGTTCAGTTGATACGCGTAGGCAGAGAGCCTTCGGTTGAGTATTTGAAATGCTTCAATCACCGCAAGCTTATGCGTAGCATAGCCTTCATAGTCCTTGTCGACAGAGAGAATCACATAATCGAGACTCACTCGGTTCCATGTGGTTTTCAATAACTCGTAGGCCTTGTGTTTGTCAGCTCAAACATATTCCCTCTTCATCCCCGTATGAACGATAGCTTTCACGCACGGTCTCTTCCGAGTCGGAAAAACATCTGTCTTTTCGCCCCGTTCATGACCGAAGTCGAATCCTGCGCCTTTCGCTTGGTCGCAAGTCCGACGTTTTTTTTCATTCCAAGTCGTTCTGTGTCCACAGAGCCTCTCTTTCAAGTCCCTTGTGGCTATGTAATCTGACGTGTATCAACTAAGCTTCTGCGGAACTCATGCTGTTTCGACAACTTGTATGCGGTTCCTTCTTGCCGCTCAAAGATTTCAATCGCTTCCGATATCTGCACGTCATCTCCCGGTAGCATGAAAAATCGCCTTGTGCCGAGACGCTGAATGCCATTACTATGTGGATTATTTTATTTTTCTCTTTTGCCCGTATTTTCCGAACCGCGAATTTCATCATGGTAAAAGTAATCCACTATCACAGGATGCCCCTGTGGAGCTCTGCCGTATGGCATTTCATTATCCACGAACAAACAGGCATATTTCTTTGCCATTTCTTCGGCCTTCCTTTCCAATGCCTCAAAGTAGCTTCGGTTATGCTTGTTATAGATTTCATCGTAGAGCGGTATCAAATCCGAATGCTTCTCTGCAATGTAGTCCATGATGGTCTTTTTGAAGCCGCCGCGCAGATTCAGATTCTCCAGCCAGAATAAGTCACATTGATCCTTGACCCGTTCGAATATCGCTTCAAAGTCCGTAATTCCCGGAAACACAGGTGATACAAAACATACCGTCCGAATTCCTGCATCGTAGACCTTCTTCATAGCGGCGATTCTGCGTTCAATGCCGGCTGCGGCATCCATGTCATTTTTGAAACTCTCGTCAAGCGTGTTAATTGACCACGACACAGTGACCTGCCCCAGCTTCTTCAGTAAATCAATGTCACGCACTACAAGATCGGACTTGGTACAGATCAGAATGTCCGCATCACTTCCGACTAACTGTTCCAACAGCTTTCTTGTATTCCCGAACTGCTCCTCCTGCGGATTGTATCCGTCTGTGACCGAACCGATGACCACACGCTGCCCTGCATACTTCTTTGGATTTTTAATTTCCGGCCAATGCTTTACATCAAGAAATGTTCCCCACTCCTCCCTGTGACCGGTGAACCGCTTCATGAAAGAAGCGTAGCAGTACTTACAGGCGTGGGTACACCCCACATAGGGATTTACAGAATAGCCGCCCACGGGCAAGCTGGATTTTGTCATGATATTTTTTGTCTCGACCTCGCCGATGAGGATGCCATCCATATTTATCATTGCCATGCTCTTTGTGCCTCCAATACTTTATTAAAAGCCTCAGGCAGCTCCTGAATCATATTTTTGTCCCCTATGATCGGTGCAAGCTCTTCTTTCATAAAGACGGGAATTCCCGCTTTATGTGCCTGATGCGTAAGTGACCACGCCCATTCCGGCTTGGTATGCACCTTTTTGCTTTGTGCACCGGTCATGGTGCCGACTACAATCCAATCAATGCCGGAAATCCACCTCGCCGGGATCGTCAAACAGCGGTTCAAAGGTTACATGATAATGCTTTGCCCGAATATTTTTCCGAAGCACATCGATTCTCCATAGCTCTGACTTCCTCGTTATTGTCACACCAAACCAAGCATTTTCGAGATCTGTATCAAAATCCAGCAAATCAGGACGCTTGCTCAGAAAGAGAAACTGATGCTGCGGATTCTCACGAATCTTCGCAAACACCTCGCTGCGCCATTCATCATGCCACCCGGCAAAATCGCTCATTCCCGTGAGCAGGAAATTTTGCGGGCGCTGTTTATCTATCATACGAAGTTTGCGCGGGAAAAACTCCGGTTTTGAAAAATCATCAATCATATGCCAGCGTTTCACATTATTACGCGCGTAGCAATATTGACAGCCCACAGTACAGCCTATGACCAGATTCATGTTCTGTATTTGGTCTTTTATACATATGCTCATTCTTCACGCCACCCCTCAAGATTTTTCTGAATACGTTCGAGATATGACTCGAACTGTATGACCTCATCCTCTGAAAAACCTTTATAATATATCCTGCCCATTCCGGCGGAAACGTCATCATAATCGTCTTTCAATGAACGTGATTTTTCAGTGAGATAGAGGCGCGTTTTTCGCTTATCCTGCCGATCCTGTTCACGGCGAATAAGGCCGCATTTCTCCATTCTTTCAAGCATGGTTGTAAGCGATGTGATTGCAAGCCCGCATTTTTCCGATACGGTTTTGATGGATACGCCATCCTCCTGCCATAGCGCATAGAGAATTCTTCCCTGTGCTCCGTTGAAAGCATCAATCCCTTTCTTTGACAATATACGCTCGAAAATCCTGTCACCAAGCCGTTTTATTTTCGTTACCAGAAATCCGCCGTTCATCACACATACTCCTATATCGTAGTTTTTTCTAATTATACCATATAGGAGTATTTTGTCAATGTTTTAAGCAATCGCTTCACCTATCTTTCACAAAAGTGTATCGCTGTCCCATGCGGCAGAATTCCAGTTGCACCAAGTAGCCTTACTGAAGATTCTTTGTTGGTGTGTGGTAGTATCATCGTATCACGAGTTCGTCAGCGGCTCTTTTTTATCGTCCCGGTTCATCTTACAATCATCCTGATTTTTTTGAAAATGCGCAAAAAAACAGTAAACCTATTCTGATTTACTGTTTCTCGGATCGTTATATTCAATTATACAAACCTGGATTTAGATATTGACTCTCAAGATAAATAAAACGGTCCAGTCTCCCGGAGTATATTCTGTATCATTAGAGTTTAATGCAGAGTGTAGCTATATAGTCATTTCCATACCGTGATAATCGATTCCTTTTGTCACACGATTCATAAAAATCTATCATCGCAAGCCCGTTTTTAAGTTGTCCCCTGATCTGCGTTTCTAAGGTGTGGCTGAATTCATATCCATAGTCCGGATTTATGCTTATCTTGCCTTCCTCTTCAAGCTCTTTTGAATTAAAAGGTAATGAGAACTTTAAAAGTAATTCCTCATCGGGTTTGTCCCATACAATGTCAGCATCATACATGTATATCCAAGGATTCATAAACCCGACCATTAACAGTCCACCCTTTTTCAATACACGAGAGGCTTCTTGATACATGTTTTCCAAATCTTCTATATACACATTTGAGACCGGATTAAAAATGATATCAAAAGTCTCATCTTCAAACGGGAACGGCTTTGTCATATCGGCTTGAACCGTGTTGATTTTTAGGCCTTCTCTTTCAGCAACCGTCTCATCTCTTTGTAATTGTGACGCAGAAAAATCCGTTATGGTTACGTCATAACCCTTTATCGCAAAAACCGGTCCCTGCTGTCCGCCGCCGCAGGCTAAACCTAATATCTTTTTCCCGTTGGCTTTTTCAAACCATTCGATCGGAACCTTTTTCCCGACAGTTAATGCAACAGAAATCGGATTCTTTCTAACTTCTTCCACTTCTTCATGTGTCAATGGCTCAGTATAGTCATTATTTACATGATTCCGTCTGTCTTCATTTAATTTGATATAATCCTTCATCTTCTAGCCTCCTCGTGATTTTATGCTGTTTCGATTTGAGTCGGAGGTGTTGCCATGACACTATTCTCGCTTCTAGAAATCCTGATTTGTCAATTTCTTGTTGAAGAAGCGTTCCGTTCCTGACGGGAGTCGAACCCGGAGCCTTTCGCCTGGGAAGCGATAGCGCTCTTTTTGTCGATGTTCACCCTTTCGTTAGATATCCACGAATTCTCATTAGACAGCTTTTAGATTATCTAATCGCGGGGAAAAGGAACTCTTTCCGGCTATCGACTTTATTAGCAAAATCTCTATCGTTGGCATTCAGTTATTGCTCATAAATATCCGTAGCTTTTGCACTGTTTGCGTTTAAATTCCGTAAAATATTCGAATCAAATTGTATATTATAAAAAAATAAACGAGAGAAAGATATTTTTAATCTTCCTCCCGTTTTATGCTGTTCCTGGCGGGAGTCGAACCCACGGCCTTTCGCTAAGGAGAAGCCGCGAGTATTTTCCGTTTCTGTTCATTGCTGTTCAGAGAAGCCTTATTCTGTCTGGCTTTTTTTAATGTTCTGAATCCGTTTGTGCTCGTTTCAGACCGTTCCAGACGTTAGCTGATCGGGCGTTCATTTTTAGCAGGATTTTAGAAATTTCTAACTTTGGCGGCAATTCCTTTTTCCGAACAGACGCCATTTTTAGCAGAAATCCTATGTATCGATGGCCGGCAGAGAGGGTAGTCAAATCTTTTATAGACTGCCAGATGTGTCTTGAAAAACCACCTTTTGGCGATTTATAGTGATCACCATACTGCCTCTTGCATCTGCGCCGCTTTACTTTTTCATTCTTTACAGCGCCGTTTGCTTTACTTTTATCCCCGTTTGAGATAGGATAAAATAAAGCATTTGAAGGAGCTAAAAGCCATGTACAACTACGATAGATTGGAAAAACAGCTGGCCGGGAAAGGCATTTCCAGAACTGCCCTTGGCCGGGAACTGGGGATTTCCTCCAGGACAATGGCCCGGATTGGAAAGGGCGAAAAGCTCTCCCGGATCACCCTGCAGAAAATAGCAGATTACCTGTCCTGCGAGCCTTCTGATCTGTACCGGGTCATTTCGAATAACCCGATCCTCCAGCAGCTCCGGGATGAAAAAGAAGTGAAGATCTCCGGCGGCCTCTACCATGAACTTCAGGTCCGCATGACGTATAACTCCAACCACATGGAAGGCAGCACGCTTTCCGAGGAGCAGACCCGCCTGATCTTTGAGACAAATACCATCAATGTCGGCGATGGCGTTCCGGTAGACGATATCCTGGAGACTGTTCACCATTTCCGAGCGATCGATTATGTAATAGACGTGGCGGATGAAGAGCTAACAGAAGAGATTATCAAACATCTGCATTACATTCTGAAGCATGATACAAAGGACGCTTCCCTTCCCTGGTTCGCTGTAGGCGATTATAAACGAGCGTGGAAACGTGGTCGGCGGCAGAGAGACTGCACGACCGACAGATGTTCCGGCAAAGATCGCCGCCCTGCTCTCCGAATATAACAAAAACAGCCTGTCACCATCGAAGATATCATTACCTTCCATTCCGACTTTGAGCATATCCATCCCTTCCAGGACGGAAACGGCAGGGTCGGCCGGCTGATTGCGCTGAAGGAATGCCTGCATCACAGCCTTGTCCCGTTCATCATCGAAGATGCGGAAAAGCTTTCTACTACCGGGGCTTATCTGAATGGGAAAACGAAGAGGATACCTCATCGATACCTGCCCTAGACGGACAGGATACATTCCGACGTCTTCTGCAGAGGGTGATATTCCGGATATGTAAAAGGGCCTGCCTGACGTCATCAAAGGCGTTTGCAAGCCCCTCTTCAAAAGGAGCTCATGAAATCTGTTATGAAATGGAATTGGCCAGTGCTTTCAGAAGGTTGGCCATTTCCGGATTAGCAGGATCTTTGCAAGTGTGACCGGGTCAATGCCGGTCGGCGCTGCCGCCGGCTCTTCCTTCTTTACCTCCTCCTGCGGTACACCCTCCGCACCATGTCCGCTGTAAAATGCCTGCTCGAAGAGCTCTGCATTGGACCGGCGGTCTTCGTCCAGGATGTGCGAGTACTGGCCTGTGACCATCTTCGCCTGCGCATGTCCGAAGTCTCCCTGCACAGATTTCACGTCGCCGCCGTTCAGTTTCAGCTTATAGGTAATGCTGGAATGACTCAGACTGTGAAAGACGACTTTGGGGAGATCATGCTTTTCGATCAGGTCATGGAACATCGCGTTGATTCGGGAAGCCTCCATCGGCATTCCGAAGTGACCCGGAAGTACAAGGCCATAATCCCGGTACTCGTCGCCCAGAGCTTCCTTTGCCATATCCTGTCCGGAACGCCAGCTGATCAGCATCTCAGCCACCGTTTTTGGAAGAAAGATCTTACGCGTACTGGTCTCTGTCTTTGGTTTCTCCAGGACAAGAACTGTCGAAGCCCCGGCTTTCTGCTCCGGAAATGTCAGAAGGACATCCTTCCTATTGTGTCAAACCCAAGAATCAAGTAATTCAAGGGGTTGACGCGTATCAATGACAAATCCCAAATTCTATTCCTTGATATCAGTCGGCTGCTCAATCACACAGGCGACCTGGACGCGGGGCAGCAGCTTTTTCTGACAAATCTCCTGCTGATCTCCTCCAGAAAAACCTGATGCTCTCAGGCCGGTCGTTTCATACCTCGCCAAAGAGTGCCCGTGGACGCATTATGGCTTATCTGGATTCCCTTGCGCTGCAAAAAGGATGCCGGGAATTCGACATCCCGTTTGATCGCCAGCAAATGGCGGACTACCTGAATCTGGAACGAACCGCCTTGTCAAAGGAACTTGGCCGCATGAAAAAAAGATGGACTGATACTCTACGCAAAGAATCATTTCATGATTCTTTAGTTGGTGAAACGGACTCCTTTTATGGGGTTGCATCCGAAGAAAAAGCCCAGCGTGTGACTTACTCACAGTGAGTAGAAACAGGCTGGGCAACGCTTATTTTTATGTTTTGTTTGGTCAATTCCTGCGCAGTGATAGTCTGCGCAATGATTATAGCCGCAATCGCTGCCGTGGTGCTCATGGTGATCGCAGCGGGCCTTCGGATCATAATCCAGCATTCCGGCAGCAAGCGCCTTTGCCGCTTTATCAGCCGATCCCTGTACGCCGGCATAAAAGCAGTCCGGCATCTGCCAGAACCATCTGTGCGCCCATGCCGATGCCGCCGCAAATCAAAGCATCAACTTTGGCGGCGTTCAGAAATCCTGCCAGTGCGCCATGGCCGCTGCCGTTGGTGTCAACAACCTGTTCTCCTGTGATTTTTCCGTCCTCAACGTCATACAGCTTGAACTGCTCGGAATGTCCGAAATGCTGGAAAAATCTCTCCGTTTTTCATAAGTGACGGCGATTCTCATTGTGTTGATTTCTTTCTCCATTATTGTTTGATTGAGGTTCGACCGGCGCAAATTCACAGCGACCGCCTGCAATCAACAGCCTCTTCCCGTGGACGAGCGCGTCAGCGACCTTTTTCTGGCGCTCTCGTAAATCGCCGTGACTGTGGTTCGCGCGACATTCTTTTGAGGCAGCACAGGTTTCCTGCGTCATGCCCTCATCGTCCAGAAGCCGCAATGATTCATACTCGTCCACCATCATCCGGACAATTTTGGATGCTTCTGTGGCATCAGGGGAAAAGCTGCGATAGACCGGCATTTGTTCAATTCGACGGCATCTTACGGGTCTTGGCATAGCTGCTCCTTTCTGACTTATGTCAATAACGATTTAGAAAACCCGAATGCCTGCATTATACTGACATTCGGGTATAAATCACTAACAGTGGTGTTAGGCCTTACCGAACTTCTTGCCTTTCTTGCACCTCGGACAGTGCCAGTCTTCAGGCAAATCCTCAAACTTCGTCCTGGCGGGGATGCCGTGGTCGGGGTCGCCAACTGCTGGGTCGTACACATAGCCGCAGATTGAGCAGACATACTTGCCGGTGCCCTCGTCGTAGTCGAAATCATCCTCATCCGGCAAGACGATCTTTGTCAGATGGTCAAGATGCCCTGAACAATCGTGGTTACTACCCCATCAAAATCTTGTTTTTACTTCCTGCGGGGATGTCGGCGAGGAAGGAGAAATAGGCATCCATCACGCTCTCCCAGAAGTCGGTCTCATGACCGCCGTCGGCCTCAACATACTCTAAGCTAATCCCCAGTGCTTTCATGGCCTCGGCAAAGTCTCTGCCCTGCGTGTAGACCAGCGTGTCTTGTCTACCAACTGTCAGGAACAGCTTCGGGAGGGCAGCTTTGTCCTCCGCGTTCTTTGCCAGGAATTCGGGATTCAAATCAGAGCTGTGGAATGTTTCTTCACTGCCAAAAATAGTTGTCCATCTGGGCCTGTGTAAAACCGGCCATTGGGACCTCGTGCATCATGCGGTAAGGATCGATGGCGGGGCTCATGACGGCGATCTTGCCGAAGACGTCTCTTTTCATCAGACCGTTGCGCAGCGCGCCGTAGCCTCCCATGGAGATGCCACCGAGGAAAGTGTCCTCGCGCTTGTCGGAGAGGGGCAGCAGATTGCGAGTGATCTCGACGAGCTCCGTGTTCACAAAGGTCGCATAGTTGGCCAGACGCTCCGGATGATCCACATAGAAGGAATTGTCGCCATCGGGCATGACAATGGCCAGCTTCTTGATCTCGCTCTGGCGGCGGAAGGGCAAGTAGGTCAGCATTTCCTCGGCGCTGCTTCCAAATCCGTTAAGAAAATACAGTGTCTTGTATGGCTGCGGGACAACAGTGCCGGAAAGACCGTCGTTCGGAAGAAAAATGTGCAGTTTTACAGCGCGCATCAGCGCCATGGATTTGTACTGCATAGTCAGGTACATTTTTGCTGCATCTCCTTTTTATTCTTTTAGTAGGGCAAGTCCGATCGTTTTGATCCTGCCGTTTACGCCGTCAAAAAGCCACTGAGCTGGGGTAACGCCGTCCACGGTGTTCTCAGTAAAGGTCGGATGCGTCAGGGTCATGTGCTGGCTCCCGGCGCTGAGGGCATCCGGGAAGTCATGATAGTAAAAGCCGAAGTTCAGATTCAGGCTGCTAAGGCGCTTATACTGTTCATAGAATCGTTCCGGGAGCGTTTCAAGGTATTCCTCGCGCACAGTGAAGGCTCCTCCGTCCATATAGCTCTGGTACTGGGCCATGGCCGCATCCCGCCGCCCGGTGATATACAGGCAGCGCAGGCCGGGGCGCGTTTTGGATAAGCGCTCATACCAGTCGGAGACGATATCCCGGCTGTGAAGGCAATCAGAGAGGTATGCCGGGACTTGCCAGACTTTCTCGGCAATACCCTCCAGTCGCCGCACTCCATCAGCGCACTGTCGGTACAGAGTGTTACATCCTTGCACTCGGGATAAGAGCGTAGCACCTCGTCAGCACCTTTCAGGTACGGAGAAGCCGCCCGCGCTCTCGCCGCAGAGCAGAAGCCTTGACGGCTCCGGGAACTGCTCCTTGAAAACAGCCATGACAGGCACGGAGGTTTTTGAGCCCTCGCAGCGCACAGCGACTTCTTTCCCGTTCTCATCTGTCACGGTGAAGTCATGGGCGCCAAGATGCAGATCCCCGGTGCTGTAGTTCACCATACCGATGTTCCAGTCCCGGAAGGGGTTATCCTCAGGGCGGAGAGAGTACCGTTGTTCTCCCGCAGGCAGAAAAACCAGTAATCGTTGTCAGGGGTCAACTTCCTCGGTGTAGAGACAGGGTTTACCGGAAAAAAAGCCGTTTCAATGGTTGAGGGCAGCAAAGCCGTCCTCTCATTCCACAGGAGCCCTCCACCAATCATAAAGATGATAGTATTATCTGATGTGCCGCGTTTGAGATAGCAGCAGTAGGAACTGCCCAGTACGCCGGAGCAGTCCGGAAGTTCCACCTTGTGCCCAAGGCCGGGGACCGCTCTGCCATTCTCCATTGGGCGGAAGGGCGCTTTCTTTAAAAGCGCCTCCTCAACCTGGCGGCGATATTCCGGCGTGTCCGATGTTCAAGCCTTCCTGGCCGCGCTGCGACGCTCGGAGAGTTCGGCCTGAATGGCCGGGAAGCGTTTATCCAGATCATATCTGAGCATCAGCAAACCGGAAATGAGGCAGAAGACAGCGGGGAGGTAGTTGAAACTCAGGTTCACGCCGGCAATCGCCCTGGCCGTCTGGACAGCGGCGTTGGGATCATAGCCAAAGAGCTGATTGATCCAGCCGATAATCACGACACCCAGGCCGTTGGCGAGCTTGGTCGCCACTGTCATGGCGGCAAAGCCGACGCCCTCGGACTTCTGACCGGTCATCCACTCGCCGTAGTCGATGGTGTCAGCAATCAGGCCATAAAGCACCGCTCCAGCCATACCGGCACCGATACCGCGCATTTCAGCGCTCGACGGAAAGATGGGATAATTGGAAACAAACATGCCGGAGAGGGCAGGCCGCCTGCCAGGACAAACAGGCCGTACATACAGAGGTCCCGTTTGTGGATCTTCTTCATCAGCATGGCAGAGACAATCAGCGCGACCATCTGAGCGACGGAAACGGTATTGGCAATGGGCGTAGTATTTGGTGTCACCCAGGGCGGCTTTGGCAGTACATACCTCCGCTTCCCAGGAGCGCGGTACTGAGCAGCGCGCTGAATACGACCGCGATGGTGATCAGCCAGTACTTGTTTTGAATAGCCCCTGCATTTCCAGCCTGGTGTCCACTTTTTCGTGGTCCGGCATACTCGTTGTTCTGGCCGGTTCGCTCTTTCGTGCCAAAGAAGCAGAGCAGATGCAGCAGGCAGCCGATCACGGCATAAACCGCAATAACAATGATCCACGCCCGCTGATCGCCGCCGAGCGCTTTCGTAGCCGCATCCACTGTGGACTGGACGCCCATTGTGCCGATGACAGCGCCAAACGCTAACAAACACGCCCAGAATGCCGCGCCTCGACCGGGTTGGCGGTCAGGTTGGAGGTCATGGCATTATAAGGAACATAGAGAGCGGTGAGGCAGATGGGTTGCAGAGATTATAGGTTATGGCGACGTAGACATACTTGATGATTTCGCTGGTGTGAGACGGAACGGTCATCATCAAAATGCCGCTGATGGCAAAGGGTACACATGCGCAGCACCAGATTCTGGCGCGCCCATGCTTGGAGTGAGTGCGGTCAACGATCATGCCCATGAAGACGTCGGTGACACCGTCAAAACAGCCTGAAAACCAGCATGATGGTGCCGATGATGCCGGAGTTCAGACCAAGCACGTCGGTATAATAGAAGAGAATGAAGGAAGCGATAATCGTAGTTTGATAAGCGCCGTCCCGGCATTACCAAGCATATAGACCGTGCGTTCTACCACACCGAGGCTTGCGTTGGGATCATTGGTTTTTGGTAAGCAGCTTCATGACTATAGCCTAATCTTTCTGCGAAGATTACCGATGGGGTTATGAAACGCGGCTCCCAGACGTCTTTCGCGTTACTATTTTTCCAGTTATCGTGTATCTTTCCAGTTATCGTGTATCTGCAGGTTGTCGGCATACTACAGAACACGAGGATGTGAGTGGTGGGGCCGTAATAGCGGCGCCACCGCATGACTCTATGTTGTCGGCTGCCTGTAAACTTATCTCTTCCGAAGTCGACTCAATCTCGCCGGACAGCCAGTCCCTGCCGACCCTGTAATCTGTTAACGGGAGGGACTCCATGTTCAAAATCTTCTACAAAGAACTGCTGTGGGCTTGATGTCCACAAAACCTGGATCTATGCCTGTATCGGTATCACTGATACCGCCGGGATTACCTCGTATCATGAAGCCCGCTTCTCCTCGTTCTCCAGAGGATTGCGTGGATTAGCTGGATGGCTTCAGAAGTATGAGTTTAAACTCGTCTGCATGGAATCTACCGGTCCAATGACAGCTATCACGATCCTCTCAGAGATCGGTAGCGATATGTCGGTATTTCCCTCCTCTAAGAACCTTATATCATGGGCCGGCTGTTGTCACGAAATGATCAAAGGTGCAAAGCATGTGAAATCACACAGGATCTCCCGCGCAGGAGCATGGATCAAACCGCTCCTTGTACAGATTTCAAATGCGCTCATCCACTCTAAAAAATACCCTGAATTCAGCGAGCGTTATCGTCGAATCAAAGCACGCCGCGGACACAGAAAAGCGATCATTGATCCGTTGATAAGAAGAAAACGATGTCAACGGCAGAAGCTATAAAAGCTTCTTAAATCGCAGCTACATCATCAAGGATTCACCGGATGATCCGTTAACCGCATAGTACGGAAACCACTCATAATTTTCTCGATTGGCTACCTCAGATGGCTTTATTTGCATGCTTAAATTTATTGGCGTCCCTCTTTACTTTTTGTTTCAAACTTCAGCTCACCATTTTTCATTTTACTCAGCGCCGCCTCCACAAATTCATTGACGATCTTTGTGTAGCGCTCCGTATCCATGATCTCATAGCAATGATCCTGCCGGGAAAGGTCTCGATGCGGCGCAGGGGGTTCTTGAGCGCCTTGTAGATGTTGTGGCCCCATCTCCACGGGCACTGTGCGAGTCGGCCTCGCCATGCATCACACAGACAGGGCATTTAATCTGTGCGGCAGCGTCAACAGGGATTATTCTTCCTGATGTCATAGCCGACCTTGCGGCTGACTGAGGCAATGACAGGTTTGAGAAAAGGGTTCGGAAGCTTGATGGGCGTGCTGTAGAAATGGGGCAGCTTTATCGATCACATGATCAGGGCTGGAGTCTTCGATGATGGCGTCCACCGGTTCGGTGTGGAGCTGACTGTTGAGAACGCTGATCGCGCCCATGGAACAGCCGATCGCGACGATTTTGGTATCCTTGCCGAAGCGGGAGCGCACATAGTCCACCATGCAGGCCGCATCTTTGCCCTCGGCAACGCCGAAGCCACCGTGAGGCGCCTCAGAGATACCAAAGCGCCGCTGATCGTAGAGGATCGTGGAAAAACCCATATCCCGGAGGATCTTCGCCTGTGGGATCATGATGTACCGGTTCTGGCCGAAGCCGTGAACCACAATGGCAATACCTCGGGCGTTGGGAATCGAATGATATTCACCGCGGATCGTGTGTTCGCCGTTTTTACGGAGAGCTCCTCTTTTTCCCAGCTGTCGTAATAGTCCACGTTCAGTTGCATGAGGGTTTTGCAGCTCGTTGTAGACTTTCTCTTTCGTGGGGGCGAAGGACTTAGGCGTGGTGTAGATAATCTTGCCAAAATACCAGGAGGTCAGCAGATTGAAAATGAGCCAGAGGCCGCAGATTCCGAGAGCAATGTACAGAAATGTCATGATTTTTCCCTCCTGTTCTATTGTTATTTAAAGATCAACTGGCTGAAGTCGTACAGGCATTCACGCCAGACGTTCCATTCGTGCTTGCCGTGGTAGATCTTTCGGATGCCGGTGATCCCATTTTCCTCCAGCAGCTTGTCATCTCCGAGGAAGTGTGAGAGATAGGGGTCCTCATCGCCGATACCCCGGAAGTAGAGCTTGTCGATATCAGCAAATCGCTTCAGAACTTCACTCTGAGTATGCCGTTCTGTGGTCTCCAGTACATCCCGTACAAAGCCGCTGAACACGCCGACCGCAGAGAACAGCTCCGGGTGCATCATGGCGGTGATACTGGTTTCGATGCTGCCCATTGAGAGTCCGGCAATAGCCCGGTGAGCACTATCCGTGCACACTCGGTAACGCCCCTCGATAAAGGGCATGAGGTCTGTGAGCAGGAAGACGTCAAATTCACTGTGCCTGATTTGTGCTCCGGTTGCCGTCTCTTCAACGAGCATATCGCTGGGCGTCACGACGACCATGGGCTCTGCTTTGCCGGCGGCGATCAGGTTATCCAGTATAAGATTCATCCTGCCCTGCTCGGTCCAGACTGTTTCGTTCTCGCCGAAGCCGTGCTGCAGGTAGAGCACCGGGAATTTCCGCTCCGGCTCGGTGAAGTACTGCGGCGGAAGGTATACGCGGGCTCGTTCCGTCGTGCCTGTAAAGCGGCTGGGAATCAGCTCCTGGAGTACTGCGCCGTGCGGCACATCCTGCACGGTCAGCCAATCCTGCCCGGTCGACAGATCCAGGAAGTTGATCGGTCGGCAGCAGCCCATAACCAATAGGCAGGAAAGGACTGAGTACCTCGCTTCCGTCCACCAGTACCGTCACAGGCTGAAAACCATCACTGGGAAAGAAGCAGCCAGTCCAATAGCCGTTTACAAGCCGCAGCTCGGCACCTGCGGTTTCGGCCCGCACCGCGACCTCCCTGGCTTTGGGGTAATAGAGGAGAGAGAACGCTTCCGTCAGGCTGAGCCTCATATGGCTTTCTCACCAACTCACCCCGAGCTTCGCTCGCTTTGAGAGCGCCGCGCTGTCTTTAGCCGCGAATTGTCTTCCGTTCAGGAGAGTGCATCAGAATAATATATCTCGTTCACAGTTACCCCCTCAACTTGTTCCGATCGAAGGTGATGCTCGTGGCATGAACCGTCACCTTGCCTTTTGCAGAATCGTCTCTTCCACTTCTCCGTCCAGCAGCATCGCGCAGCCCTACTTCATAGTCGTCCAGCTCGTCCAGTCAACCGGAACCTCCTGATGACCGGGGAATAGGGTCGTGACTTCACCGCTTTCTACCAGAGCCTTGACCTTGCGGTTGCTTTTTGCGGAAGACCTCTACGCTGGAGCTCTCTGGGAAATGGAGCAACTACCATCGCGGCAGACCATGTCAGAGGCGAAGAGCCACCTGTTTTTCCGATCCAACAAGCCGATGCTGCCTGCCGTGTGACCGGGAAGCTCGATGAGGTCCACTGGGCGTTCACCCAATTCAAAGTGCATGCTTTCAGGAAGTGGGAGGTGCTTGGAGGGATAGGAGGTAACGATTCCCTTCCACATTCAACTCCGGCAGCTGCAGCGCCGCCTCGGATATCCCCATTCCGGCGGCGAGACCCTTTACCAGCTCGAACAGATAGGGCTTTTGTCGGTGTGGCGCGCAAAGACCTCCTCGTCCTTTTTCGGAAAGAAAGATCTCAGACTGCGGATAAAGATGATTGCCATGGATATGGTCCATGTGGCCGTGGGTGTTCACCACAAGAAGAGGCTTGTCCGTCAGCCTCCGAATGGCTCCGGGCACGTCTGAAAAAAGCCATAACCAGTGTCAATCAGCAGGGCCTTCTCCGTGCCGATCAGCAGGTACATGTAGACGTCAGTGCCGAAGGCAGCCTCCGTGAAGCGGAAGGTGGTCTCATTGATTTTTGTAACAACAGCTGGATTCAGGGAAATTCCCCCTTTCCTTTTTCGGATATATTGTGTACACTACGGAAAGAACATTTGTACTCTCCATAGTGTACATAGATGTTCTATCCAATGCAATAGCCTGACCATCGGACTGGACAGAAAGGGGAAAAGTGTTCTATGCAATTGACAGAAAAAACAGTCAGAAACCTTGAAGCAGAATAATATTGAATCAAACCACATAACACGTGAGAGCCATATGCGGTGCACTTTATCAGCTTATGGAAAAAGAACGCCTGATGAAATAACTATGACCGATATCATTCGCCGCTCTGGAGTATCCCGTTCTGCAGTCTACCGAAATTTCAAAACCAAGGAAGAGATCATACGTGAGATCATAAGCAATCTTCTGAAGAAGCTGGATCTTTATCAGTATCCGACTCTTTTTGAAAACTGGCGCTTTGGATTTGACTACTTTTTGAGCAACAAAAAAAGCCTCGACTTGATCGTCAAGGCCCATATGGAACATATTCTTTTTGATAAAGTGAACGAAAGCCTCCGCTATCAGAAAGACGCGCCGGATCTCGTCTCGGCAATGAATTATGGGTTGGTAATGAACGTCATGATCTATTGGACAAAAATGTGGGATGCCGGTACTGCGGAAGAAGCGGCAATGCGTATTGTAAGTTCATACAAGGAAATCTCGGAATATGTGATACCGCAGATAAGCAATTTTTGACTGAGGACTACGGAATTCTTTAGTCAGGGAAGTGTGTGAAGGAATCTCTGTAAATAGGATTTCCTGTGATAGGATTTATGTCTGAGGGCTTACAAAAAGCAGCGTTATCGACCTTCAGACGGTTTGCTTATTTTATAACGGATACAGGTTGACATGTCTACAGCGGACGGAGAAATCCGCCCGTTTCGGCTGTTTATCGTGTCATTCGGGAATCCGGTCTTCGTACATAATCGCCAGCTCGCCGTAAACCTGCCCCCAGTTCCGGATTGTCATGCTCCATTTTTCGTAGCTTCAAAGGTGGCCAGATACAGGGCCTTCAGAAGAGCCTGAGGCACTGGGGAAAACGCTTCTCTGACGATTCAGCTTGCGGTATGTGGCGTTCAGACTCTGATTGCGTACGTTGTGTAGATGACGGTTCTCACATTTGCGGAAAACTTGAAGATCGGAGTGATGACATCCCAGTCGCGTTCCCAGCGTTTCATGGCGTTCGGATATTTCTCTGACCACTTCTCTGTGATCCGGTCCCGGTTGGCGCGCCCTGTTCCTCGTTGGGAGCATTATAGATTGTTTTAAGGTAATTGGCGAAGGCCTTGCGGTCTTTGTCTGACACGTATTTTAACGTGTTCCGGACCTGGTGGACGATGCAGCGCTGATATTCTGTCTTCGGGAAAGCCGTCTGGATCGCCTCGCGGATCCCAGTCAGCCCGTCAGCGCAGATGATTGATATCCTTAACCTCACGGTTCTTAAGGCTGTTGAGAACGGCCAGCCGGTACTTAACACTCTCGTTATCGCCGACCTCTATCGTCAGGACATCTTTCTTTCCTTCGTAGCTGATCCCGAGGATGACGTAAGCCGCCATCTTCCGAATGATCCCATTATCCCGAACGGAGTAGTGGATTGCATCGATGTAGAGGATGGGGTAGGCAGGATCTTATCCGTCACGTCCGATATGAATCCCTCAGAGGCCTCAAAACCATAGATATCCATGAGTGTGTCAGAGATCTGGCGGATGGTCATCCCCTTGGCATACATGGAGATGATCTTCTGATCGATGTCAGAAATGTCCTTCTGCCGCTTCTTTTAAGACTTTTTAGGCTCAAACGTGGACTTGCGGTCCTGCGGGACGTCGATTCGCATAGAACCGTCGCTGGAATTGATAGTCTTTTTCCTTGTAGCCGTTACGGTAGTCATCCATCTCGGCTTCCATCATCTCCTTGATGGTGCCACCGAGCAGGTCTTTGAGAGCATCATGGATATCCTCGGCAGTCTCAATGCCGTATTCCTGTAGGAGTTGCTGGATGATCTGGCGTTTGCCCTCGGTCATCACGACTTTGTGGACGGGTTTCTTTTTCTCTTTTTGCCATCGTAAAGGCCTCCTGTGATTAGTGTATATCACAGGGAGCCCTGAAGTATTTCTTATTCCGTTTTTACAGAAAAACTTTCATACTCTCCCTTTTTGGCGAATTGTTTCAAAGCAAATACGGCCCTGTGCCATCGTTCATATTGAAATCGGAACAAATTGCATCTACTGCGATTGTTTTGAAGTGTGTTCAATGCGTCCATGACGCCCGTAGCCTATAATCGTATCAAAATCACCAAATAGCACGGTTGACAGGGGTTTGCAGAAATTCCGTGTTATCGTTTACTACCAATATTCGTTTCATATCATTCTATCGTCTATTCCACGGTAATCTGAATCGCGTCCGAATAGTCTGTGCCGGTGATTCCGATGTAGTTCGCTCCAGCTTGAAGCTGAACGACAACGCTTCCGCTGGCAGATTCAGAAAGCACTTGCTCCTCCAAGTCCTGGGAGATGTAAATGAGTTGACAGTCCCCATCAAGAGAATCAAACTGGTATCGGATTACAATTTCACGGCACTCATTTTGATAAGGTAAAATAAGTTTCGCAAATTCAATTGAATAACAAAATAGACACAGTCTATTGCCATCGAGTAAAAATTAAGCTGCCACACAAAATAATCCGAAGGAGGCAATAAACTATGTCTGGTAACATTATACAGTTAAACGAAGATCTCATAAAAGAACAATCTTAAGAATCTGGTCAGAAACAGTGTTGAGGAGACACTCAACGCTATGCTGGATCATGAGGCTGATGAGCTGGTCAGGGCTGATAAGTACCAGCGCTCTGCTGAGCGCCAGGGATACCGTTCCGGCCATTATGATCGAAACTTTACGACTTCTTCGGGCGACGTCACCCTTCACGTCCCAAAGCTCAAAGGTGTTCAGTTCGAGACCGCCATCATCGAAAGATACCGTCGGAGAGAATCATCCGTTGAGGAAGCTCTTATCGAAATGTATCTGGCCGGCGTCTCGGTCCGCCGTATCGAAGATGTCACGGAGGCTCTCTGGGGTTCAAAAGGTATCTCTGGGGACCATCAGCAACCTCAACAAGAAGGGATATGAGCACATCGAAGAGTGGCGCATGCGTCCCCTTTCAGGAGAATATCTCTACGTTTATGTGGATGGCATCTATCTGAAGCGTTGCTGGGAGGCGAGATTCAGAACGTATCTGTCCTTATCGCTATCGGTGTCACTGAAGACGGCTACCGGAGATCATCGGTGCTGCCGAAGGCATGAAGGAAGATCACGAAAGCTGGAAAAAGCTTCTTCGTTTATCTCAAAGAACGTGGGCTTTCAGGCGTCCGTCTGGTCATTGGTGACAAGTGCCTGGGCATGCTCGAATCCATTCCGGAAGTATTTCCCGAGGCACGCTACCAGAGATGTACCGTTCATTTTTACCGCAACATCTTCAGCGTCACTCCTTGTATGAAGATGCAGGAAGTCACCCGAATGCTGAAAGGCCATCCATTCCAAAGAGGAAGACAAATAGGCCGCCAGGGAAAAGGCAAAGATGGTAGTGGACAAACTTCGCGAGATGAAGCTTTCTACTGCAGCAAAGAAGCTGGAGGACGGCATCGAAGAAACATTGACCTACATGGAGTTTCCTGTACAGCACTGGCATCGGATCCGCACCAACAACCTGACAGAACGGGTGAATCGTGAGGCACGCAGACGTACACGTTCCATAGGCGCATTCCCAGATGGCAACGGTGCTTTGATGTTGGTATGTGCCCGCCTTCGTTATGTGGCATCCAACGATTTGGGCCAGAAGCGATACCTCAACATGAAGCACCTCTATGACCTTGAAACCGAAAACCAGCTGGCGATAGACTGACGCTCAGCTACCGATGGTTTGAATTTGCGAAATTAATTTGACACTACCTTTTAAGGTTGCAAAATATATAAACCTTGCACGAAGTTCCTCTTTCATAAAAGATTTTTCAGAGTTAACAGGGCTCCCGTTAACCTCTTACTTTCTCGGAAATACGGAGATATAAAAAGTGCTAAGTCATAGGTTTTAACCCATGGCTTAGCACTACTTTTTCATCTCAACTCCAAAGGACAGGCAGTGTATCATGTCCTTCTTCAAAGTGTTTGTATATTCTTTGAATAAATTATGGGCAATTTCTTAAGTTTTACCATTTTAATGCAATAAAAATCGTTTTTCCTGCATTAATATATATCAAACTTATTGTTCAATAGACTCACATACATAAAACGAACAGGTTTCCCCATTAAAAAGCTGTACTCCCGCATACAGAGGTTCTCTATCATATGTATATGTCACACTCTTAATATACAGAAGTGGCGTTCCCTTCTTTACTTTCATCAGTTTTGCTTCTTCTGCCGTAGCTCGGCATAATTCAATCCGCTTCTCTGAGGAAGCGACTCTTACTGCTAGCTTCGTCCTGCAGGCACTCAAACAGAGAATTATCATTAAACTGTTTTTCCAGAAGAAATGCATATTTTACTGGAAGTAATTCTTCTCAATAGCCACCGGTTCACCATCCGCTGTACGCAGGCGCGAAATATAAACCACATAGGATCCTGATTCCAGATTTAACTGTTTTTTTGAATCTTGTTATCTGCCAGAACCAACTTATTATCAAGCATCTGTCCTCCGGGTTTCATATTCAAATGACGGCACATTTCTGAAAAGCTCTGGAGATTTTTTATATCCTTCACTGAATTTCTGGTGACAAATGAAAGTTCCTTTTTCTTGCTTCTTCTCCACAAGACCCTGGCTCACCAGATCGTCCACTGCACGCCGAACCGTAATCCGGCTTACATTATACTGTTTTTGCTAACTCTGCCTCTGCCGGAATTCGTTCCGTTACATTATAAACCCATTTTCAATATCTCGTTTCAAACTCTCCACAATCTGTGCATATAATGGAACTATGCTGTTTGGATTTGTATTTGCCTCCATTTCCCTCTCCATCTCCTTCATTTTTATTCTTCATATTTAATTAAGCCCTTACATCCTACACTCCAAATGATATATAATGTTATATACTCTATCTTACTATTTGTATGGTGCTAATACAAGCATCTTTTAGGCTAAGCGGACAAAAGAGTTGGTGCTAGCTCCATATGATTGCCCTCCCCATGTCGGTATTGAACTTTCCCCCTTTTTCTGCGGCGAGTGCCTTTTTGTATATCTCCACAATACTTCCATCTGTTGGCATTACCTTTAACAGCTCTTTTGCAGAAAGAAGCTCTGGTGAGTGCATATAGCGCCACCGGAAAGACGCTCTTATTCGTCTATTCGTTTCACGGAAGATGTAAGCAGAGAAAAGTCTTGTATATCAAAGGTTTGAAAGCTCTTTTTTTACCAACGCTTTTTGTCCACCCTTCATCGTGTTTCAAAGAAGATGAACCCCGCAACGCTTGATTCTACTAGCATTGCGGGGCTCTACTAACTCTTTTTTTGTCCTATAACTCATTTTTGGGTTTTTCTTAAATAATTGTATTTTTACTCAGAATGAAATGCAAAAACAAGCCTGCAACAACTACAAGATTGCAGGCCTGCTTTTCATATTATGTTTTTGTTTTTGCATCAATCATTAATAATCGAATTTCCACATATAACGACGATATGTCATCGGATGCATTCTCACATCTGCCATTGCTGAAATAAACTGCTTGGAAATCGGATGGAATAAAAGCGAATTGAAGTATTCCACTACTCTCTCATCCAGTTCACCTAAACCTAGCGTCTCTGCATCAATAATCCAATGATGGCCACCAAACTGATTTAAAAAGCGTTCTGCTCTCTCATCCACCGGTCTTGTGCGTCCAATGCTCTTGAACAGAAGAATGGCAAGATCCTTGTCACAGGTTTCAAAAAGCACCATGGAAATATTCACCGGAATGAATCGGAACACAGTGCACAGTCTGCATCTCCTGGAAGAAGCAGAACGCATCTGAATAGGATACCTCCCAGGCTGCACCACTTGACATTACATTCCATACCGTATCATCTTTGTAGGTCATGGCAAATTTAGCTGCCTCTGCACGTACATCTGTATAAGCTTTTCCGTAAATTGTTTCCAGCTTCTCGAATCCTTCCAGAGCCTGATCATATGCCTCATAATTGTCATATTCTTTTAAGAGCCAGAATGCAATCTTTAACGCAGTACCCTGACTGTTATAATGAACTAAGGTCGGATCCTTGTACCACTCGTCTGCATGATAGTAGGTAATATAATAATCTGCCGTCTGAGCTGTCAGAGAATCTGCATATCCAGATAAACCAACCGTAACAGCACCTTTTTCTTTTGCCACCTTTAATGCTTCTACTGTTTCTGCCGTTGCCTTGGTGGATGTTCCAATCACAAGTGTATTCTTATCTACACTCTTCGGAGTTGCATTCACGAACTCACTGCTGTTATATCCCTGAACACGCAAAGAGCTCTCCTGATTTAACAGAAACCGTGCCGGATAGGAGGATGCAAAGGATCCTCCGCAAGCCACGAAAATAACCTGTTTTAATCCGCCATTTTTATCCAGATCTGCTTTGGCTTTTGTCATCGCATCAATGACTTCCTGCATACCTTTAATCATAGAATTAATCCTCTCTTTCTTACGTTTTGCTGTATCTTATCTTCTGAGGGATTTGGTTGCCTGCTCATCCACCTGATAATGAACTCCGTTTGATGCAACAACTACACCATAATCTTTTTTCGCTGCCTCTACAGACACCTTTTTCTCTATGACATCCTTTAATACCTTTTCCGGCTCACGCTTCATCGGATCACCATATCCGCCCGCACCAGGAGTTTCAACCCGGATGATATCGCCCTTCTTTAACGGAAAACTGGTTGTCTTGTGTCCCATTTTTGTGATAGTTCCATCTGGAGTTACACGGTAGAATGCACCGGCAGCGCCTTCTTTACCACCATCTAATCCCCATGGATGGTATTTATGACGATCACCTAATCCGGTATATGCCACATCATCCTGCATCATCTCTAACTCACGCTCGATACCAAGACCGCCTCTAAACTGGCCGGCACCGCCTGTATCTTCCTTCAGTTCATATTTTCTGGCAAGAATCTTTGTGAACTCCATCTCGGTTGCCTCAATCGGCATATTAGAGGTATTGGTCATGTTTACCTGAACACCAGATAAACCATCTAATCCCTTCGAAGCACCGCCGCCTCCGGCAATAACCTCGTGGAAAATAAACACACTGTCTGTGCCGATTGCACCTTCACCTGCTAAGATGGTGGTGGTACAAGCACCATTACCAGCAGTTACTACGGTATCTGGGAAGATTGGTGCCAATGCTCCGAAAAATGGCATCCGGGATTCGCTGCTGGCGAGTCAATCTGTGCACCAATCGGACTTGGTTCTGTCGGATTAACGATACAGCCCTTCGGTGCAATGATCTTAATCGCACGGTTAATTCCCTCATTGGCTGGGATATCATCTCCCATTAATGCCTTAATGGAGAAGAATACGGCTGCTTTCGTACAAGGGTACGGCACATTGATTGGTGCTTTAATCTGCTCAGCGGTTCCTGTAAAATCAATTGTTAGGTCATTACCCTTAATGCTAATTTTTCACTTTAATCGGAAGCGGATCCGGATATTTGTCGCCGCAACCATCCACATAATCGGTATAGCTGTATTCTCCATCCGGAAGTTCTGCAACGACCGCACGAACACGGCGCTCCGAATAGCCTACCAGCTCTTTCATACACTCAATCAAATCATCCTGATAACGGGCATAAGCTTCCTGAATTCTCTGTACACCAATCAGGTTTGCTGACATCTGTGCGGTCAGGTCGCCCTCTCTTTCCTGTGGAACTCTGGTATTATCAAGAAGAAGATCCATAACACTCGGAATCAGTTTTCCATTCTGGCGGATACGGATTACCGGAATTCGAATACCTTCCTGGAATAAGCTATCTGCATCTCCGGAGGTGGAACCCGGTACCTTACCACCGATATCTGAATGATGCGCAATATTGGCAATCCAACCAACCAGCTTATCTCCCACAAAGGCCGGTGCTGCGATTACGATATCCGGCAGATGATTGCCACCGCCATGATACGGGTCATTGGCAATATACATATCACCCGGCTGAACATTTTCCTTTCCGAATTTTTCATAAATATTAGGAACTACACTCAGCATCGAGCCTAAAAGTGCAGCTAAACTTTCCACCTGGGCAACACTATTTCCATCCGGGTCAATGACTGCAGTACACACATCGCGGCGTTCCTTCATATTAGTAGAATATGCACTGCGAACAATGATTCCATACGTCTCCTCAGCAATGGACATCAGAAGATTGCGGACAACCTCAACTGTTACGGTATCAATTTGTTTTGCCATCTTACTTCGTCTCCTCATCATGAATCTTTAAGTTGTGATATCCATCCACGTGGATAACCCATCCCTTCGGAACCACCAACGTGGTATCCATCTGTTCACAGATACACGGACCAGGAATCGACTGACCCGGAACAAATTTATCTCTTACGTAGACCGGTGTTTCAACATACTCATCACTGTTCTGGAACAGAACCTGACGAACCTCGATCGGTGCCGGAATCGGTGCCTCCGGATGAATCTCTGCAGCTTTCAGGTCTGGCTTATCGATAACACCGATAGCGGATACACGATAACTTACAAACTGTACAATCGCATCTTCTTTGCAATAACCATAGCTTCTCTTGTGCTCTGCATGGAAATCGGCCAGTGCTTTCTTCAAGGTCTCTTCCGTCATCTTTCCTGTCGGAACCGGAATGCTGATCTCAAAGTTCTGACGCTGATAACGCATGTCAACAGCAAATTCAAAGTAACGTCTGTCTGACGGAACTCCTTCTTTATCCAGAAGACCGGTTCCCTGCTCTACCATATTGTCAAACTGCTCATTGATGGCATCTAAGTTGCTGGCTTCACCCTTCATGATCTTGGTTCTGGATAAGTCAAATTTTGTATCTGCCAGAAGAAGTCCAAGGCTGCAGAGAGTACCTGGATGCGGCGGAATCAGTACTTCCTTCATTCCCAGTTCTTTTTGCCACTTCACATGCATGAAGCGGACCGGCACCACCGAATGCCATCAGGCTGAATTCCCGAACATCATATCCCTTTTCTACGGATACGCTTCTAATCGCACGAACCATGTTGGAGTTTACGACTGTGATAATACCACTGGCTGCTCGTTTCATATCCAGATTGGATTTATCACAGATTTTTTTGTCTTGACAGCGTTTTTAGCCAGTTCAATATCTACATCCATTCTGCCGCCAAGAATCTTTTTTTCTGGTTCAGCTTACCAAGGACAATATTGGCATCTGTTACGCAAGGATTCTCACCGCCGCGCATATAGCAAGCCGGTCCAGGTGTTGCGCCCGCACTCTTAGGTCCTACCTTTAAGGCACCGCCTTCATCAATCTTTGCAATGGAACCGCCACCGGCACCGATGGTAATAATATTAATCATCGGGATTCTGGCCGGATATCCTTCTACATAACGCTCATTAGATACCTGCGGTGTATAATTTTCAATTAGGGAAATATCTGCGCTGGTACCACCCATATCAAAGGTAATAATCTTGTCAGCTTCGCACTGTTTGCCGATATAAGCAGCTGCGATAACACCGGCACTCGGTCCGGACAATGCTGTCTTAATCGGGCAGTCGATGGTTTCTTTTATTGAAATGATGGAACCATTAGACTGGGTTACATAGGGCTCTACCTGAATACCAAGCTTTGCAATGGAATCACGGAAATTGTTTACATATTTCTCCATAACCGGTCCCAGATAACTATTCATAACCGTTGTACTCATACGGCTGAACTCACGGAACTCCGGTGCCAGTTTACTGAAATCGTAACATATGCCTCCGGAAACTCTTCATGAATGATTTCTTCAATTCTTTCTTCATGAACCGGATTAATGAATGAGAATAAAGTACAAACCGCAAATGCTGTTACGCCCTGTGCTTTTTAAATATCGAACAACCTCTCTTGTTTCATTCTCATCCAGCGGAGTCTCAACACTGCCATCGTAACGGATTCTCTCTGTTACCGTACAGTTTAAACCGGACAGAACCAGAGGATACGGTTTCTGTGCCTGAAGGTTATAAAGAGATGGACGTCTCTGGGTTCCAATTTCCATCAGATCCTTAAATCCTTTGGTAGTGATAAGGCCAAGGCGGCATCCTTTCTTCTCGATTAATGCATTGGTTCCTACAGTTGTACCGTGTGCCAGATAACTAACTTCTTCCGAGGCTGCTTTCTTAATCTCTAATAAATCCCGCACGCCCTTTACAATTGCTCTGGACGGATCTGCCGGTGTGGAACTGTCCTTGTAATTGAACAACTCACCTGTTTCCTGATTAAAAACAGAAAAAAATCTGTAAACGTTCCTCCAACGTCTACGCCAATCATATATGACATGGTATTTCCTCCTATTTAGTGTATTTTTCAAGCTGCACCTTCCGGGTATAATCGTTTACCCATCCGGACTTTTTGGGGTGTTGACACTATACGGTTTATATTGTTATATAACGTCTTGCGTACTTCACTGATAAAAATACTCTTCTTTTCCGTCACTTGTCAATTCTTTTTCAATCAAAAACTCCTTGCTTTTTGAGCCACCCTATGCTCTGTATATCTGCCTGCCTTGGATTAGAACGATACCTCTGATTGTTCTGCTCCAGGGCATACATTCCATATATCCAGCTGATTCTAGAATATCCAGATATTCACAGATGGGAAGATCCCCATCCCCAAAGGGCCATGTGAACCGCCGGGTGGGAATCATGGAGATGAATATGGGCCAATTCTTTCCCCATGGGCTAAGTAACGTTCTATCTTCTGATCCATATAAACCATTTGTCCTATATCCAGCATAGGCTTCATGCTTCCTGAAGGCATAAGGAAATCATCTCTTTCTGCTGCTCCGGCGTGTTCAGCTCATTCGAAGACAGAGGTGTCAATGTCTCCAGCTAAGTAAAATACCCCTTTTCTGAGCCTTCTCTGACAAACGATGCAGGCTCTCTTCGCTCCGCTTCCACGCATCCTCCACCGGTTTGTTAAAATAACCGCATCCAGCTGAAACCAACACCTTCGGGCAGTTCAATATTTCTGCTGCATAAAATGCACGTTCAAAATTGCGTATGCTATATTCACGTATTTTTTCATCTTCTGCTGCCAGATTGACCGGATACTGGCACTGCTCCGGCGTGATGCAGCATACTGAAAAGCTCCCGGCTCCGAATCTGAGCAGCTTTTTCTTTCAGCTGCGCTTCGTCCATCGTATCCAGACAGAAGGACGGACCTGCTGCCCAGAGTTCCACATTTTGCATTCCCAGTAAAACAGCCGTATCCAGAAAGTACTCGAATGGATACCGCAGATACTGATAGCTCCCCAGTGCAAATCGTTCCTTTGATATCTGCACCATGGCCCTCACTTCCTTTTTTATTTTAGTTTTTATAATTCTCTGTAAATCCGGTCATGCTCAGACTTCGGTATCAGCACACCGTCTCCAAAAGGCACCATTCTTCAAGCAGGTACCTGCTGAAAAATACAGCTGCCGCTTTCAATGCCTCCGGAAGTATCTCTGCCCTTATCTCACTGTTTTTCCAGTTTCCCTCCGGTTGTGTTTCCAGCTTTTTCAAGATGGTAATCAGCATAGCAGTGGCAAAGCTGTCTCCGGCTCCCATGGTATCCACCGGAGTGACATAATCCGGCAGCTGGCGATAAAAACCGATCCCCATCAAAAAAACCGTTGCTCCCTTTACTTCCACGGGTAGCTGTCACCACACTACATCCCTTTTCATGCAGCTTCCGGCACAGTTTTTCTGTCTCCTCATCATTCAGATCACTACAGGATAAAAATGCAAAATCAATATGGGGGCAGACACGTTCCACCCTGTCTTCCTCATTCCAGCGATACGAAAAATCATAGCTTACCAATGGAGAAAGTCCATGCAGGGCTGGAAGCAACCCATCGGTAAATCCATTGTTGGTTGTATGAATCAAATTAAAACAATCTGCATATTCCAGATCCTCTTTTTCCAGATAAATTGGATGCTGCTGCAGAACACCACCTTTATTGCTTCCTTTAAATACACGATCTCCATCAACAAGGGTTACTCTAGCAAAAGCCATTTTCCCCTTCATAGATGCGGCAATGACTGTGTCCGACCCCATGGGAATCTAAAGATGCCTGCACGTGGTCCGCTACTGCATCCTTTCCAAATACTCCCATAAAATCCGATTCTGCTCCCAGCATTCTTGCATATACCGCAAAGTTTACTGCCTGACCACCCGGATACATGGTTCTAGTATGCAGATATACATCACACACATTATCTCCAAGACCTAATACTTTCACCATTTTCTGTATTCTCCTGTATTTTTTTACCTATTGAATTTATTTTTGAAACGAAAAGCGGCCGCCTGGAAGAGGCCGCCATTTTCCTAACAGTTCTGTCCCCAAGCGGCAGCATTATTCTTAATTTTAGTTTTACTTATTTATTAAACTGACGAGTCTGATCATAGAGATTCTTGGTTGCAAAGAAGCCTTCATCCTGAAGCTCTTTTTCCTAACGGTGCAGCTGCATCAATAAATGCCTGGCGATCAATGTCACAGAATGTTACGCCGCCTTCGTTAATTAACCACTCTTTATCTTTCTCCCACTTGTCGAGAGTTCTTTCAGAATGATGAGAAGCCACCTGTGTTGCTGCATCAGAAATTACTTTCTGATCTTCTTCCGATAAGCTGTTCCAGAACTGAGCGGAGAAGCAGATCTGTTCAACCGGATATGCGTAATCCACATCTGCTACATATTTTTGCAGACTCATAGAGACCTGCAGAACGATAGGAGTCTTTCGAACACTCACCACCGTCAACTACGCCCCTGCATTAAAGCAAATGGATATTCGGACCAGGCAACTACAACCGAGTGTTGCACCCATGGCTCTCGCATTTTTTCTCAAAAGATCGGAAGGTTCGGGATACGGTACTTCATGCCAACCATATCTTTCGGGCTCTTAATCTCTCTGTTTGCAAAAGAAGATACGCGGATTCTTCTGGAATTCAAAGTTTACTACGTGAATTCCCTGATTATCAAGATTCTCCCAAATCGGATCTGCCGTGTCACTCTTTAAGTAGTTAATCATGGAATCATAACTGTTAAATGCAAATGCCATAGAAAGAATGTTTAAATCGGATTCATAGGTTGCCAGGGTATCTAAGGAACACATCATGCCCTCCTGCAGTCCTACCTGAAGGTTCTCCAGCATCGTGGTCTCATTGCCAAGCTGCTCTGCGGGATAAAACTCAAAGTAATATCTGTCTCCGATCTTCTCATTTACCAAATCACAGAACTCTTCACAGGACTGCGGTGCCGGCTCTCCGATGGCTCCGGAGTTACCGAATTTGACAACCTTTGCTCCAGCCGGAGCCGGTTTTGTTTCTACTGTTTCAGCTCCTCCTTCTGTCTTATCGGTGGTCTGTGCGGATGTGGTTGTCTGTGCAGTGGATGATCCACAGCCTGCTAATGTGCCTACTACCATGGCTACCGTCAGGGCAAGTGCAATTTCTTCTTCATAAATTTTCCTCCCAAATTTTGTATTTTGTATTTATAATATCTGCAATTTCTTACTCTTACATGGATCCTAACAGTCTCGGAAGGAACATGGTCAGCGGCTCCCAGAATGTTGTTATCATCAGTGTAATAAACATCGGGATTAGGAACTGTACCGTATATTTCAATGCAGTTTCAAATTTATTACCGGTCGCCTTCGCTGTTACAAACAACGCTGGTGCCATCGGCGGAGTGATTAATCCAAGTGTTACATTCAGTACGGCCATAACACCCATCTGAACATAGCTCATACCAAGAGCCGTTGCCAGATTCATAAGAAGCGGTGCCACCATAATCAGAATCTGCATGGAACCAATAAAGCAGCCCAGGAATAATAACATTGCATTTAATACTAAAAGAATGATGATCCTATTTCCTAATGACATCAGAAGTGTTGTCATAAAGCCAATCAGACCACTGGTTACAATTACCCAGTTAAATACCAGTCCGGTTGCACACAGACACATAGCCATACCGGCACTGGCTAATGTATCCTTTAAGGCTTTTGTCAGCATCTTAAAGCTGAAACGTTTTAAACAGATAGCCAGTATGACGCAATACATAGCTGCCACAACAGAGCATTCTGTAGGGGTAAAGATACCGGTCATAATACCAAGTACTAGGATAGCAGGGCCTCCCAATGCCGGAAGTGATTTATACAAAGAGCGGAAACGCTCACCCCAAGATGCTTTCGGAGCTCGTGGACAGGCGATATGCTGGGTTTTCACTGCAATCGGAATCCAGATCATCATAGCTACACCCATCATAACTCCTGGTCCCACGCCAGCCTGAAACATAGCCAGTGTGGAGGTCTGGCTTAAGAATGCCCAGACAACGAAGTTGATGGACGGCGGAATAATCGGTCCAATGCCTGCGGATGCTGCCGTTACTGCTACTGAGAAGTCCCGATCGTATCCGGCTTTTGACATAGCACTTACCTCAATGGTTCCAAGTCCTCCTGCATCTGCCAGAGCAGAACCGGACATTCCGGCAAATACCATAGAAGATAATACATTGGCATGTGCAAGTCCTCCCGGGAGGTGGCCAATCCATTTTTCAAACATTCCAAATAGTCGGTCCGTTAGTCCCACTTCATTCATAAAACATCCCACAAAGAGGAATGCCGGTAATGCCAACATGTTGAAATCAGCTAGGGAGTTTGCTGTTTTCTGAGCAAACATAACAAACGACTGATGGTTAAATACGAGGTATTCAAACGCTGAAGCCAGCATTGCGTAGGCAATCGGTACTTCCAGAAGAATTAATACCACAAAGGTGATAAAATAGACGGCTAAATAGGGATCCAGATTAGTCAAGAAGACCGCCTCCTTCCTTTTCTACCGGTACACAGATGGATTCATCTCCGGTAATCATAAATGCGATTGCTTTTATATGCAGACATTATCAGCATAACCACTCCCATCACCAGAACTGGTAATGCATAATAATAACCCTTGCTGATAGGAAGTCCTCCAACGGGAGGCATCTTCTTCTGTAGCTGAAACAGCTGCCAGGATGCCGGAATATAAACCCAGCTTATCACTACAATCAAAAAAAGTTTGTAGAATGTAAACATTCCTCTTCGGAATGCCTTTGGCATACGGTTCATAATAAACTCCAGAACAGCATGACCATTATCCCAATAAACGGTACACCATCCAAGACACATGGACCATATCATCAATGCTGTTACGCATTCATCAATTCCGTATATGGGACGTTTAAATATAAAACGCATCAATACCTGAAGGAACAATAGTGCCATAAAAAGCAAATATCACGTATCCGGCCAATACTTCCATCACGTTATTCACTTTATCCATAGCCTTACCAATTGAATAGATATTTTTCTTCATACTCTAATTGCCGCGCTTCGCTGCTGCGAATACGTACTCTCCTTCCTTTAAAAATAATTTTTTTATGATATTCTGCTAAATAAGGTTTTCAAGGTTTTTCTTTTTTTCTGGCCAGCCTATCCGTCAAACCACTCGCCCTGTCGTATTAATGTTACAGAACCTTTGCAAACGTCATATGTCGTTATGTTGTTTTTACCATACTTTTCCTTCTTTTTCAAGTATTAATTTATTTTTATTGCTGTTTTTTTTATTTATCATATTCCAAGGTAGTGTCAAATTGATTTCGCAAATTCAAACCATCGGTAGCTGAGCGTCAGCCTATCGCCAGCTGGTTTTCGGTTTCAAGGTCATAGAGGTGTTTCATGTTGAGGTATCGCTTCTGGCCCAAATCGTTGGATGCCACATAACGAAGGCGGGCACATACCAACATCAAAGCACTGTTGCCATCTGGGAATGCGCCTATGGAACGTGTACGTCTGCGTGCCTCACGATTCACCCGTTCTGTCAGGTTGTTGGTGCGGATCCGATGCCAGTGCTGTACAGGAAACTCCATGTAGGTCAATGTTTCTTCGATGCCGTCCTCCAGCTTCTTTGCTGCAGTAGAAAGCTTCATCTCGCGAAGTTTGTCCACTACCATCTTTGCCTTTTCCCTGGCGGCCTATTTGTCTTCCTTGGAATGGATGGCCTTCAGCATTCGGGTGACTTCCTGCATCTTCATACAAGGAGTGACGCTGAAGATGTTGCGGTAAAAATGAACGGTACATCTCTGGTAGCGTGCCTCGGGAAATACTTCCGGAATGGATTCGAGCATGCCCAGGCACTTGTCACCAATGACCAGACGGACGCCTGAAAGCCCACGTTCTTTGAGATAAACGAAGAAGCTTTTCCAGCTTTCGTGATCTTCCTTCATGCCTTCGGCAGCACCGATAATCTCCCGGTAGCCGTCTTCAGTGACACCGATAGCGATAAGGACAGATACGTTCTGGATCTCGCCTCCCCAGCAACGCTTCAGATAGATGCCATCCACATAAACGTAGAGATATTCTCCTGAAAGGGGACGCATGCGCCACTCTTCGATGTGCTCATACCCCTTCTTGTTGAGGTTGCTGATGGTCCCCAGAGATACCTTTGAACCCCAGAGAGCCTCCGTGACATCTTCGATACGGCGGACCGAGACGCCGGCCAGATACATTTCGATAAGAGCTTCCTCAACGGATGATTCTCTCCGACGGTATCTTTCGATGATGGCGGTCTCGAACTGAACACCTTTGAGCTTTGGGACGTGAAGGGTGACGTCGCCCGAAGAAGTCGTAAAGTTTCGATCATAATGGCCGGAACGGTATCCCTGGCGCTCAGCAGAGCGCTGGTACTTATCAGCCCTGACCAGCTCATCAGCCTCATGATCCAGCATAGCGTTGAGTGTCTCCTCAACACTGTTTCTGACCAGATTCTTAAGATTGTTCTTTATGAGATCTTCGTTTAACTGTATAATGTTACCAGACATAGTTTATTGCCTCCTTCGGATTATTTTGTGTGGCAGCTTAATTTTACCGATGGCAATAGACTGTGTCTATTTTGTTATTCAATTGAATTTGCGAAACTTATTTTACCTTATCACAAAAAACGACGGCTTTTTACCAATTGCTGAAACGCCTGAACAAACGAAAAAAACTTTTTCTCTGCCTCCCCTTTCTTTCGATGATTGCCAAGCCTGATATTCGGAAGCAGGATGAGAAATGGAATCATCATAAGAAATAAAAGAATCTGTATCTGAAAATAACGATTCCATCCCCAGTGTTTGAAATAAAATCCTCCAATCACTGACATCACTGCAAATCCAATAGAACCACCGGCACAAATCCGGCTGTATATCAATCCCGGATAACTTTCCTAACTTAAATTGACCCAGGCATCCATCAACTGACTAAAGGGATATGCCAATCCGGCTGCCAGAACCAGACCAGGCAGAAGCAGCCATGGCTGGTCCATGAATTTTGTACAAAAGGCACAAACCACCGATACGATACCGATACAAATTAAAAGGTATCTCCTGGTGGGCAGAAATGTATCTGTTATATAGCCTCCCACCGGTTCCATCAAAAGATTGGCCAAAAATGTCAAACTGGTAATAATTCCGCAGACAGTGGCACTATAAGATTGTTCTGTTAAAAACAAAACACTGAAACTCGAAAAAGACACAATAGGCCGCATAATAAATAAAAATAGGCCGAAAAACGGAACGGTACAGCTCCTTTTCCCCTTCACAAATGTATCTTTTCCCACCCCAGTCATATCAAAGCCAGCGGAATAACCGCCAGTGATAATCTCTGATTAAAAAAATGCAGTTTCCATCCTGCCAGCCTTCCTCATAGAAGCAGGCAATCACATTCTTTCCTGCAAGATCCGATGCGCCTCCTTCTTCTGCTATCATAAGTCCATCGTTCCATGTAACACCATCATCCTTACTGAGCCGAATCGTGAGCTTCTGACGAGCGTCAAGACTCCAGCGGACAGACTCTCCCTGTTTCTGCCATTCCAGTGCTGGTTCATCTCCATAGGCACAATTAACAAAAAGCCATCTTCCCATCTGGCAGTGACAAAAGAGCGCCTCCACAGATTGGATCTGGAAGTTCTTGATTTAACCAGGGTTCTCCCCAGCGTATAGTATATTCCCCTTCTATCTCTTTTTTGCTTTCACAAAAAGCTCTTCTTCTGACGCCTGGGATTTCATGGCGCATGGTTGCAAGCAGTGTTCCATCACTCCGTTCTGCCACGGAGCTTTCTGTGGGATCGCCAACCCCGTTTTTCCGCCGAAACCACACTGCTGCATCTCCATGTTTTTCCTTGATCCTGACTGGATAGACATGCAAAAACACGCTGGGAGATGGGCATTTTCCCCACGGCTCAGCCACAATGGAAGTATCAGTGTCCCATCTTTTTTTGCTTATTCCATGACCAGGTGCAATCGCCCACAATGTAACCGGCCATTCTTTCCGGAATCCGTCAATCAGGGATGTCAACTCTTTTCGATCCAAATGATGCGCCATTATCATCGCTTTCTTTCAAAAAAATAATCTTTTATAATCCTGACACCAGAAAAAAATAGAGCTTTCCTCCGTTGCTGCTATTAACAAGGGATTATGAATCAGCTCATCGTCTTTTGGGAGAAACCATCGTAACTCGCTCGCCGATTGGCTCTATTGTTTCATCTATCATGCGATATCTTCTTAAAAAGCAGAGTTCTGCTGTTTCCTCCATCTTTTCTTCCTTCATAGGTCAGGAGCAAATCCCCATTGGAGGCTGTCACGATTCCCGGTACGCGATAGGAATCAAAACCATGCTCATTATTTTTCTTCTACCACAATCTGGGTATATTTTTTCTTCCATATGGTCTTCCCTATCTTACTTCTCCAGTAAAAAGAACAGTCGTATTCTTTTACATATTTATCCATTCCGGAGGCTGAATATAATACCATCGTACAACAGCTGCCAAAAATCACCGGTACGCACTACGACTTTGGCCTTCTGCATCGTTTCCGTTAAGCGATCCTGGCTGATAGTTCCGCCAGGCAGCTGCGGCAACAGCGACTGAATCTTTTGATACATAGTATCATTATACTGGGGCATTAACTCAAACACTTCGTAACGCTCTGCCACCAGGTCGTTCAGGATTGCACACATCGTCTGTTCAAGGGTTGGAACTCCTCTTATAAGTGACACATCAATTACATTGCAGCCATCCGGGATCGGCATATTTGCATCACAAATCACAATTGCGTCCTTATGGCGCGCCGTGGCTAATGCATATCCAAGTTCCACGTTAATCACCGTATTCTTAATCATCTGTCTTCTTCCTATTTCAATATGTTATATAATGTCATTATGTTATACGATAAGTATAGAGGAAAGAACAAAAAAGTCAATGCTTTCGATAAAATATGGCATATAAAGAACGGACTCTGTCACATCTTGTACAGAATCCGTTCTTTTCCAATTTTTTATGGACTAAATATTCTTAAACTAGTCACAGAAATCAAAGGTCGCAAAATAATCCTTCGGTGTCTCTGCCCGGCGGATCATCTCCACAGAACCATCCTCTTTTAGAAGCAACTCAGCAGAACGAAGCTTTCCTTTGTAATTGTATCCCATGGAAAAGCCATGAGCACCGGTATCATGAATCACCAGGACGTCTCCCTAGTCAATCTTCGGCAGCATGCGGTCGATGGCAAATTTATCGTTGTTCTCACACAGGGAACCGGTCACATCGTATTTGTGATCGCAGGGTTCATTTTCTTTTCCCATCACAGTGATATGATGATAAGCACCGTACATCGCCGGACGCATCAGGTTCACCGCGCAGGCATCCACACCGATGTACTCCTTATAGGTATGTTTCTCATGAATCTCTGTCGTTACAAGGCATCCATAAGGTGCCAGCATAAAACGTCCCATCTCCGTGTAAAGTGCCACATCACCCATACCAGCCGCCAGCTTGAACTTGGCATATTGACGGACAGCAAAGTGGTTTTGTTTCTTCTTTTTCAGAGCTTCAAACATCTGATCCACTGGATTCTGAAAGGTTTCATCATCCTCGCGAACTTCCATCGCATTCAGGAATTCAATTAGAGTTGCAAAGTTCTGCTCTTCCAGCGGTGCCTCATAGTGGATATAACCGATCAGGGCACAATACAACAGCGTCTCTGCCTATAGTGATAGGTAACCCTTTGATACTGTCTCCGGGTTTTCCTCCACTTCACACCGGACATGCGACTTTCACCGCATCCAGCGTTCCATCGATTGTTTTTGCAAGCATTTAATCAGTCACCAAAGTTGCGTTTTAATCTATTGCCGCCAGACCAGCCTGCTCTCGCAGTCTGTTTACTTTAGACACCTGTTTTAAAGTGTACCCCTTGTCAAGGACACTAAAGTGTACCCCTTGTCAAGGACACAGAGCACATTAGAAACCATTAGATTTTCGTCAGGCTGTTCTTCTTGGAACCGGCCGATCACTCAGTCGGTCCAGGTTCTTTGATTGACAGTGGATATACTCCGGTCGTGATGTACCTGTAGTATTCATCTGGAGCCAGCTTTGCAAGCTGCCACTGATAACGTTCTGTGTTGTAGTAGTCCATCCAGTCATCGATGATCCACTTGACCTGTGAAAAGTGAGTGCAGCCATAACGGTCGATTTCATCCTTCATGTGCCCGAAAAAGCTTTCCTGGGGAGCATTATCCCAGCAGTTTCCTCGTCGGGACATCGACTGCCGTAGACTGGAATCCTTTAGGATCTGTATAAACTTCAAGCTGGTGTAGTGGAACCCCTGATCAGAATGAACTATGATCTCTGCCTGAAGGGATATCCCATGTTTATCGACCATCTGTACAATGGTCTGAAGGACAAAATCCACTTCCAAAGACTCGCTGAGCTCATAGGCCAGTATCTGTCTTGTGTAAGCATCCAGTATCGTTGATAGATAACAGAACGTGCCGTTGTACGGTATGTAGCTTACGTCTGTCAGCAGCACCATGCGTGGCCCCTTAGCAGTGAATTCCCGGTTAACCAGATTTGGTGCTGTATGACTCGTGTGAGTGGCCTTTGCAAGTCTCCGATAAGGATTCACTTTGCGGATTGGGCAATACAGGCTGTATTTTTCCATAATCCGTCGAATTTTCTTGACGTTCATTACCACCGGCGGATCCAGGTGTATCAGTCTCATGTAGATGCTTCTGGCCCCCTTCTTGTAACCTCTGTGGTTATAGGCGGCTAGGATCAGTTCAAAGTCTGCACGGTCCTGTGCTTCTTGATTTTCACGATGCTTTTCAGCGCTTAACCATCGATAATACCCGGACCTGGAAACACCTGCCAGCTGGCACATGGTCTGTATGTCGAGCTGGTTATCCTCTTTCTGCAAAGCAGTATGAATGATCTCAAACTTAGTGGAAGCCTTTTCCATGGCTATCTCCCTTGCTTGTCTGGGTGATCCACCGCAGAGATTTTTTTTAGAAAGTCGATTTCCTGATGCAGATAAGCCACTTCACACTGCAGTCGATTGATCATCTGACGGTCAGTTAAGGCTGCTTCAACTTCCGGCGAAACATCCAGTAGTGGAGCCATCCTCTTATGCTTAGGTCCTCTGAACCCAAGTTTGGATTCAGCTTCACCACGTACTTTTTGAGAGATACCGACCAGACGCGATTTTCCTATGATCTCGATTGGATATCCCAAGCGGGGCAGAATCTCTCGGGGCGGTACTCCTTCATTATGGAGCCGCATGTATTCTATTTTAAAAGGAACCGTAAAGCTGAGAGTGTTCTCATCAACATAAGCGGTATACGGATTTCTTCTTAGAAAAGCGATCTCTTCCTCAGTGAATTGTCGTTTTGCCATGACGCTTCCTCCTGCTTATTCTAGCATGAAGAACTCCTGACGGTACCTAATCTCTGAATGTCCACTTCTTTTCTAAGAGAATTAAGGTAACTAAGCCCCTGCGTGTCCACTTCTAATGCACTCTAATAACATTATGTCTCAGGCCTAATGACTAATTCTGCCGTGTCCACTTTCTGGGGTACATTTTAACTCACGACCTCCCGCTATTTTTTTAGCTTGCGTCCCCTCTGAGGACTTACTCCGGCATTAGAAAAAAAAGCCGTTTTTTAGATATTGTCTAATCGGATCTCTGTTTTTTTAGATGAAAACAGGGGAAGATTGTGCAATCTTCCCCTGTCCGGACCTGTCCCCGGGCGGATTTGAACCGCCGACGTTTCGCTTAGGAGGCGAACCCTCTATCCAGCTGAGGTACGAAGACATATTGGATTATCCTTTATTTTCAAGGCTTTGCCGTGATGGCCAAGAAAACCATGAATCAAATGACTCTGCTCGCCGCACTTCGGCGCTCTGAATCCCCCTTTCCCGTTTCGAACGCCGAACAAAAAATTCGAAATTCGATTTGGCGCATGATAACATTTTTCTTAGGAGGCGAACCCTCTATCCAGCTGAGGTACGAAGACATATTGGATTTTCCTTTATTTTCAAGGCTTTGCCGTGATGGCCAAGAAAACCATGAATCAAATGACTCTGCTCGCCGCACTTCGGCGCTCTGAATCCCCCTTTCCCGTTTCGAACGCCGAACAAAAAATTCGAAATTCGATTTGGCGCATGATAACATTTTTCTTAGGAAGCGAACGCTCTATCCAACTGAGCTACAGAAACCTATATTATAATATTATAAAAGCTTTGCGCGGGAAGCACAAGCGGAACAAAGAGTATCTTAGCACATGCACATAGAAGCACTCGGCAATGATACAACTTCCTGTCTCACGGCACTCCGCATTTACAACTCGAATCCGGCCTTTCTTTCGCATCACCTCGGACAGGAGCAAATTTCTCTCGACTTTATCGACGAAGAACGCCGGGAGGCTGCACGCCACGGCTTTGTACTCCGCCTCATCTCGGCGGGAGGGCGCCCCCTCGGCATTCTCGACTATATGCAACGCCCCGACGGTTATGTATATTTGTCCCTTCTTATTTTGGATGCCTCCGCACAGCGACAAGGACTCGGAAGGCGAGCATTCCACGCGTTTGAGACCCTGGTTCGAAGCCGTGGCGCTACACGCATTCGCATCGACGTGGTCAATGACTACGAACCCAATTTGATTCCCTTCTGGCAAAAACTCGGCTTCGTAGGCAAGCGAACAGACAGCCTCTGCTGGGGCGCTAAGCGCTCTCAAATTCTCGTGATGGAAAAACAACTGAGCTAAAAAAGACGGCCTCCTAAACTGATATGTACCCAGAATTCTGGACACATTGACTATCGTTAGGCACCGCAACTGGATGCTATCCTGTATTGTACAGGAGGCATCCAGTTTGTTTTCTTCTGGATTCTCCTGTTGTTATAGTAATCGATATAATCATCGACTGCAGTAACAAATTCCTCAAAGGACTTGAACTCTTGCTCATGTCCATAGAACATCTCATTCTTCATCCGACCAAAGAACGACTCCATAATGCCGTTATCATGGCAATTCCCCTTTCTGGACATCGACTGTGTGATGCCATGCTTCTCAAGCTCGGTTCGATAGTAGGCGTGCTGATACTGCCAACCCTGATCTGAATGCATAATCAAGCCTGTTAACTTTGGGAACTTTGCAAATGCCTTATCCAGCATGTCCTTAATCTGTTCCATATTAGGATGCAGCGAAACATTGTACGAGATAATCTCGTTCCCGCACATGTCGAGGATCGGAGAAAAGTAGCACTTCCCCCATCCCATGTTGAACTGAGATACGTCTGTTGTCCATTTCTCGAGGGGGGTGTCTGAAATAAAATCCTGTTTAAGGAGATTGTCAGCGGTCTCGCCCACCTCACCTTTGTAAGAATGATACTTCTCCTTCGGACGCTTGCCGAGCAGTTCCATGTCGTGTATGAGCCGCTGAACACGCTTGTGATTGACCTCAAATCCACGATTATGCAGCTCCGCCGTAATTCGGCGGACACCATATCGCTGCCGGTTCTCATCGTAAATTCTGCGGATCTCTGCGGAAAGATCTGTATTCCTGAGAGCAACTGCGTCAGTCCTGCCAAGTTCATAGTAGTAGGTGGACCGGGACATTCCCATTGCTGTCAGCAGGTACTTCAGTTTGTATCCTCTGTCGCGGAGTTCTTTGATGATCGCTGCTTTCTCGCCTTGAGTCGCGCAGCTTCCTTTTCTTCTCTCAAGGCGATCTCTTTTTTTATTACATCGTTCTCGGCCTTAATCAAGGCGTTCTCTTCACGAAGCCGGAGGAGCTCCTCGTATTCACTCTCCTGGAGTTTTCTGGGATTGTTGATATTTACTTTCTTCATCTTCGCAGGATCCTTTGGCTTGCGGCCTTTCTTCTTACTTACAAGTCCATTGTACCCGTAAATCTTATATTTTTGCACCCAGTCATAGAGCAGACGGCTCCCAATACCGGCCTCTAGCGCAACGGACTGTGCCGTTCTCCCGGCGAGAACCTTTGTGATTAGTTTCAGTTTCTCTTCAGGCGTCCACGGATGCTGCTTTCCATGCTTTTAGGACCTGGGAGCCATTTGCCTTTTCGGCACGAGCCCATCGACGAATCATGGCGTGAAAGTTACCCGGATCGTTATAACCCTCCGGTGTCTCTGGCCATTTCCCCTGTCGATACAGGTCAACACACATCTTCTTGAATTCATAATCATAGCGCATGATAAAACCCTCCTTACTGTGACACTTTCGTGTCCAGTAAAGAGGGTACATATCAACTGCGGAAGGCCGTCTCTTTTTCTCTGTATGGCTTAGTGCTTACGATAGTGCCTGTCTCTTTCCCTCTTTTTTACTTGGTCCCCGTGAGCGCTACGCCGTTCACATAAAGCGTGTGCCCGTTTGCCGTCACATTGGCCGCATTCCCGTTAAAGGAAGTCACATAGCTGTCCGCACTGAGCGTCCAGGTACTGGTGCTGTCCAGCGTCACCGAGACGGTTCCGACTTCGGTCGAGACAGTCTCGCCCTTCGCATTGCTGATCTTGCCGTCCACGGAGCCCTCAAAGCTCGATCCGTCGCTAAGCTCAAGATTTAAGGTGGAATCGTTGCCCACCTTGACTGCGCCCGCAAGCGTCTGCTTGCTTGCTTTCAAGGTCGCAATGTTCTTTCCGCCGCTCCAGCCGTCCGCGCAGACCGAGAGCAGTATCTTCTCGGAGTCCTCGTTGACAATCTTCACATCGTTCAATGTGATTACGGCATCGGTGTTGGTCACGTGGAACACATGGCCGCTCTGACTGGTCAGGCTGCCGCCGTTCATCGTAAAACTGCTCGTGCCGCTGTCCGCATCGCCGGACATGGACTGATAAATCATAATGCTGTCGAGGAAGGTCGCGTTGCCGTTTCGCTCTGTATTCTTCGCCGTGAGATTGCAGTTCTCAAGCTTGATGGAGTTCAGTCCCTCAATGCAGACACCTTCCGCGCGATAGGACTTAAGCTCTGCGTTAGACACCGTGATGTCCGCCGTGGAATAGATCGCCGGGGAGCCGAGGCCGCTTGACTCATAGCTGCCGCCGTCTACCACGACCGTGCCGCCGCCGCGGTCCGTTCGAATCGCCGCGGAGGACCGGCCTGTCGTCGTGACCTTCAGATTCGAGGCATTCGTGATGCCGCCGCCGGTTGTCATAATGCCGCCGGAGCCGTCGCCCATGGTTGTGATTTTCGTGTCCTTTATGGTGACCGTCGTGCCGTCGCCGCTTTCTCCGTTCTTTCCCCCCGTTGCCGCCGTAGCAGAACATACCGTTCGCGCCGTTCGCGTTGGATGTGATGCTTCCGCCGGTAATCGTGGTCTTGGAACCGCCTTTTACCAGAAGCGCTGCGTTGAGGCCGTAGAAGTTGCAGTCGTCACCGCCGTCGGAGTCGCCGGTCTTCGTGAGCAGGGGATTCGCAATGCTCACCGCATCGGAAGTCGAAATGAGCAGAGCGCTCTCATCGCTCGTTGCGCTTACATAGGTCTGGTCGCTCGTCGAGCTTGCGGATGTGATTTCCGCGGCGCCCTTGTACTCGATGTCCGAGCTGCTTCCGCCCGGCGCTCCTCCGGGTCCGCCCTTTCCGTCTGGGGCTTTTCCATCCGGCGCACCGCTCGGCGCTTCTCCCTGCGCCGTGCTGCTCTCTGTCTCGGTGCTGCTTTCCGCAGAAGTGCTTGTGGCAGCCTTGTTTCCGCAGGCGGCAACGCTGAGTGCCACCGCTGTCGCAAGCAACAGCATACGACCGTTCTTCTTTCTCATAAGAACTCCCTTCTCGAAATGAACTTATTTCCTGCTGTTTCCGTGATGCTTCGGCAACAATATACCAAGGCTAACTATAGCGTATCCTCCTATCGCGGAACAAGTTAAGAAATACGGTCTGTCCGTAGAAAGAAGATTCTCAACGTATGCGGAAGCCTCGTTCTCCCTCTTTAATCGGAATGGTTCTGACCTCCATGTTTTCAATCTTCACATAGCGTCCCTGTTCGATTTCCAGGATCACGCGGTCAATCTGCGCTTCCGTCCCCTGTATCTCCATGCTGACAGAGCCGTCGTCCTCATTTCGCACCCAGCCCACAGCGCCCGCAAATTCGGCGGCGTACTTTGCCCGGTAGCGAAACCCGACGCCCTGCACAAAGCCGTAAAACCGAAGGTATTTCCGTATCATACGCGACTCCTCTATCCCGTTCTGCCTCTCTATACCGAAGCGACATTCATCCTTTTACCCGGCGCTGAATGCCGTCATCTCGATTGTATCTTAGTATGGCAGAGCTCTCTGCGTTTCCTTTACCGCAGCGCGGCATCGAGCTTATCGTCCAGACTGTCATCTTCCACCGTAAAATAATTTCGGTCTCCGGCTCTGCGGTAAAAGAGGGCCAGTTGCCCCGTCTGCTGCACCAGAACGGCTTCTAACTTGCCTGCCACCCCTTCCTCGGACTCTGCGGAGATGAGAGAGCCGCTGTCAAGCTTCTCCTTGAGGGCGGCGAGGTAGCTGTGCCCGAGTTTCGAGAGTCCGGCCTCATTCATGCGGAAGCAGAGCTGCACCGCCCGGTCTCCCACGGGATAGTAGAGCTCACAGAAGGGCGCATCCTTCGTGTACTCATGCTCCTCCGGACGGAAGAGTTCGTAAAAGTCTCTGAGCCCGGCCTCGTTCTTTCGAATGCAGGCAATGGCGCGCTTCTTTCCGGGCCGTCTTCATCCCTTCCCTCCTGCAGCGCCAAATCCGCCTTGGGATCGATCCAGTGGTAGAGCATCGCTTCCAGACTTGCCCCTTCTTCCGCTTCCCGCTTTAGGGTGAGGAACTCATAATCTCCCGGTACGAGTTTCAGCCCCTCCTCTGCCGCGGCGCGTGCGCCCTCCTTGTCCCCGAAGTGCGCGCGTAGCTTTCCGAGCAAAAGGTAAGTCCAAGGATAGTCCGCTTCTTCGAGCACACCTTGTTCCGCATAGCGCAGCGCCTCTTCCGGATATCCGCTGTACAAAAGTCCCACGGCATAGCGGTAATACCAGACGCCGGAACCCTTGGCGTTTTCCTCGGCGTCCTTCATCCATACTTGCCCGCGGTAGTAATAACTGTATTCTCCCACGTTGTTGCAGGCGAGACCGTAGTAGAGCGAGAGTTTCAAATCCCGGCGGGCCTGCTTCTTTGAAAAGCGACCGGCCGCGGCGCCCGCATCCACGAACTGCTCAATCCAACGCACCATTTTCCCGTAATAGCCGCCGTCATCCTCCAGGAAGGCCTCCAGGGTCTCAATGTCTTCGGGCGAGAGCAGGGAGCCGGTCTCCGGGTACCGTTTCGGTTCCGCGCGGTAGAGGGTAATTCCGCCCACATTTCTTCGAAAGCTGTGAAACTCCGCGCCGGTCATGCCCCGCTCCTTAAAGAAGGCGAGGGCGGCATCCAGCACAGACTCCAAGTCCCAGGCAATGAAGTCTGAATAGCCGTAGTACAGGCCGCTCGCAAATCCCGTATGGCAGAGAGCATCCTCACCGCCGTGTTCGCTCAAATAGGCGCGCAATTCATCGCGAAACGCTGCGAGCGCCTCTTCTCTTCCCTCTTCCGGAAAGGCGCTGAGGGGATACAGCAGAAAGCCCGGCACTATGCCGTTCCGGTGATATTCGTCAACCAGATCGCTCTCTCCGTGCAGATATTCATTAATTGCCACGGAAAGGCGCGTGCTGCCCTCATAGACATCCAGGCGCCAGTCGGCATCCGGATCTTCATCCGCATCGAGCCGATACGCAATTTCGGAAGTATCCAGATAGGCACCGGCATCCTCCCACGCGGGATAGCCGAGCTCCGTTACATACGCGTATAAGTCCGAAAGTTTCTTCGACTCACCCGCCTCGGGCGCTTCCAGTAACTCGATGCCTGTGAGAAACGCAATCGCCGCTATGTCGCCGAGTATCTGGTTCGTTAGCTTATAGAGCATCCACTCCGCCCGCCGCGGATTTTCCCGCTGCAGGGGCAGAAGCTTTTCACAGTAGAGTTTCAGGGAAAAGAGCTGCTCTCCGGTCGGAATCAGCCAAACGTCTACATCCGCGGCATCGATTTGAACGCTATCTTGTTGCAGCGCAAACTTATCGCTCGGCGCGGAACCCGCCCGTATCTTCCAATACGCAAGAACTTCCTTCGGCGCGCGGCGGCAAAAGTACACGAGGGGATAGAGTGCAGAGCGCCTTCCCTCCGCACAGAGTATGAGCTCATACTTCTCTCCGTCAAAGCCGAGTTCAAACGAGACATCTCGAATGGCCTGCTCCAGTACGGCGCCGCAGCGCTGCAACATCGCCTCTCCATCGTCCTCGTTTCGGTCGATTGCCGCCCGGAGTTCTGCCTCGATTTTAAGAAATGCGTCCCAGGCTTCTGCCGTTCTCTCCCGGAAGTTTTTCTCGAAGCGCGGAAAGGTAAGGCGCTCCCTGCAGTCCCCTACATACTCGCTTATTTCCTTGTCTTTCGGATGCAGGAAGAGGGCGCGCTCAAAGTAGTAAAGCGCAAGCCCGTCCTCGTCGAGATAATAATAGGCGAGCGCCATCAACCGGTTATGCCGAAAATCTTCCGAAAGCTCCTCTTCGTGTGCTGCCAAGACTGCAATCGCCTTATGATAGAGCTCTGTTCCCTCGGTCTCCGCAAGTGCGAGATAAGCCGTCGCAAGCTCTGAATCTCCCTCGGGGCCGCGCTCCTCGGCGGGAATTGTCTCCAACATCTCCCTGCTCTTCTCAAACGCGCCGCTGTCGTTCCAACGCCGGCATTGTTCCAAAATATCCACGCGCTTTCCTCCTCATTCGCTTTCCGACTTTTGCCGAAACGCCGCATAGCCTTTGCTCACTGCAAAGGACTTCGAAAACCAAGCCTACACTACTCCGAAAATTCTCCGTCTACCATGCCGTTCAAATAAAAACCGGGGTCGGCGATAAACGCCTCCCAGCTTGCAAGCGGGCAGAACTCCTCCTGCTCTGTATCGAGATACCAGATTCGCTTGTCTCTCGGACTCCAGAGCAAGACATAGTCACTGTAGTTATCCATCTCCGCCATGAAAGACAAGAGCTTTTTCCGCTTCCAACGGAACTCCCGCAGTTCAAGATAGGGGTAAAACTCCATCCACCGCACCGACTCCCGTTCGGGGAATTCGAGGCGCAGCGCCCCGTTTTTAAAGTACGCTGTCATAGCCGCCGGCAGATGATAGCTTTTTAGCTCTCTCAGCTTCTCCTGCTCGTTATGCCAGTCCTCCGGCTCGAGAGAGCGCAAATACTCGGCCATTTCTCTGTTCTTGTTCTGCACCGCCAGCGTATAGGGACGGTCGCCGTACTTGTCCGCAAGAGTGATATCCGCCCCCTTTGAAACAAGATAGCGAAGAAGCTCCAAGTGATTCTCGCGTGCCGCCTCCGTGACCGGGGTCGAGGCATAGGGAAAGACCATGTCCGGCTTATGAAAGTTGATGTCCGCCCCCTGTTGTAAGAGGTACTCTACAAGCATGCGGTTTCCGCTGTGCGCCGCAGCGCGGAGCGGCTTCCCGCCGTAGCGCCGTAAATCCAAAGATAGCCTATCGATTACAGTCAGTATCTTCGGATCTCTGACATCCTCCAGGCAGTAAAAGAGGCGGCTTATATTCTCCTCCCGCGGCGTGATGCGGGCACCTGCCTCCACCATCGAAAGAAAGGCGCTCAGGTCTCCCTTATTGAGCGCCTCATAGAGGCTCTCCTCCTTCGCCTCACTCATGCCTCGTTTTCCTCGGTATACGTTCGCTCGATGTCTATGAACTGAATGTAGATGCCGGAGACCTCACCCTCGCTGTCATAACCGAAATACGTCGGGTAATAGCCGTCTCCCCAACCGCTCGCAAAGAGAGCCACTTCCGCATTCGCCCCCGGAACTTCCCACTTGAGCCAGTCGCCCCATTCGCCCTGGTACTTCGGATATTCCGCTGCGTTCTTTTTTTAAAAAGTTCCTCCAGCAAGTCGCCGTAGAGGTCAAAATCGCTGTCCTGCTTTGTCTTCTCTTCCAGAAAGGCAAGATAAGCTTCTTTTGTCGCGAAGTCCGCGATACAAGCCATACCGGCATCCACGCCGAAGCCGAAGTAATCTCCCTCTTTGAATTCTCCCTCAAGTCTCTCTTCGCCCGTCACCGCGAGCTCATAGCGCACCGTTTCTCGGCCGCTCACTTCCAGCTTGGCGCAGGCATAGCGGTCTCCGTACTCCTTGCTCGGCACCACGCAGAGCTTAAGCGTATAGCTCCCTGCCGGTATGGTCTGCAGATAGGGAACGGCATCATCCAGGGTCACCATGGGATCGCAGACCACGATTTTTTTCCCGTCGGAAAATGCACGGGACCGAGATCCAGAATATCCACTTCCTTTCTTCCGATTACCTTCTCCGTAAAAATAGCGCTCCAATTTGACATCTGCGTCCAGAATTTCGCGCACTGCCTCATACTGTTTCATCCACTCTGCTGTCGGCATCTCTTTTTCCTCTCGATGAACCGGTTTTACCGGTGTTTTTTGTTGACTCCGTTTCTCAGCGCGTCCCCGACGCGTACTCGCCCATATTGATATCCAGTACCTCTCTCGGGGGCTGAATCAATGCATCCTCATAGCGGCAGGACCAGTGCAGTTCGGAGCTCATCTCCCCGTCTATAACACCGTCCACCGTCTCCCCGTCCGCAATCACGTTTCCGCTGCCAAGCAGATAGGCGGCCACATTGTAGGCGTGATTCACAACCCAATTCGGATTCATACCGTGGAAATGGTACTGAAGATCCGGCAGGAAGAGGGTGCTCATACCCAGGGTATCCACGACCATGTCTTCGCTGTCCTGCACATTGAAAAAGCGCACGTTGACACCGAAGTAGATGAAGCGGTTTGTGCCCTCCGTCTCATGCTGCCGCACGCTCTCCGCGGTAAACAGTTTTCCGGAACTCGGAAAATAGAAGGCCTCACAGTCCGGGTACAGTTCCGAAAGGGCCTCCAGGAAGTCCATGTCGAGGGTGGCGCGCTGCACGGCCGGAAGCGCCCTCGCGAGCATATCGGTCGCGAACACACGGTATCGGCAGTTGCCGAGTATATCGTCTCTCTCCTCGATGCAGTCCCACATCTGACTCCGAAGAAAGTCATCGATCTCCTCGCCGTCAAACGCCGTGCACTCAGTCAGCATAAGCTGCACCGGCACGCTTTGATCTTGAAACTCTGCCCTATAGTCGAGTGCCGCAAATCCCGCTGTCTTGCCGTCATGGCAGAAGCACTCTGTCTTACCGACATGCTTCTCGATGACAGCACTCATCCGCTCCTTAGACGGCATATCTGCCGGCTCCCGGAACAAGAGCTCTATCACAAAGGGACCGCCGGCCCTCTCTGCCTTGTTCTCATCCAAATCCTGTCGAAATACCTCTTCGCTCATCGCTTCCTCCCGATCGGAGCCGCTCCGAAAGCGCGCTCCCTTTCAACTCTCAAACAGCTCACGACGCAGGGCTTTCAGTTCTTCGCGGAATTCCGCAAGCGAAGTCTCATCCATCACCTCTGTGATATCGTACTCCTTCGCATGTTCCGCAAAGTCACTGAGCGCTTCCCGAAGAACTTCCTTTTCTTCGCTATTCGCCGTAAGGCGAATGTTCCGCGCTTCAAGACCTTCATCCAGGTCTTGTAAATTCACGCTCCCGCTCCGCAGGCACTCTAAATAAAGGGCCGCAAGGTCGCCGATCAAATCGATGGCATAATAAAAGTTAAGTTCCATCCCCTCTCGATTCGTAAAGCGAAGCGCATCCCCGGTCATACGAAGCGAGGACTCCCGCTCATCGAGCGCCTTAAGGCCCGTCCGTGCAAAAATCTCACCGAGCCCTATCTCATCTTTCTCAAAGTCTTCCAGCAGGCTTAGGAGGGTCAGGCTGTCGTCCGTCCCGCCGACATAGCTGCCCCAATAGCTCTCAATGTACATGCTTCGCTCCTTCCGTACCCGCACCTTTCCCGCAGACATGCAAGCGCCGTCTGCCCTTTCAGCAAGCATTGCTCCCGCAGAACTCTGCCCGAATCTGCTCTCCCAGTTTCCGAAAACGCGCTTCTTTTCCGTCGTGGTGACCGTAGTCATCCATGGAAAACCGAAGCTTTACGCCCTTTTCGCGTAAGATGTCCGCGACCCGCTCTGCGGCATCCGCGGCCGTAGAGAGCGGTGCCGGATGTCCTTCGCCCTCGCGTCTGCCGTTTTGCAGATAAAGGCGGCAATTCGCATTCCGGATTTCCGTCCGCGCGCAGTAGTCCGCAAAGCCCGGATACCAAAAAGAACCGCAGAGCGAAAAAACAGCACACGCTGCGGTCTCACGGAATATGCTGTACACTGCCGCAAGCCCGCCGAGAGAATACCCACCGTAGGCAATGCGCTCCTCATCAATGGGATATTTCGTAAGCAGTTCCGGAAGTTTTTCCCAAAAGAGCTCCCTGTGATACGCATCCGCCTTTCCTTCGAAGGGCTTTGCATCCGCCCGGAATGCGGGCTGCGGCCAGGGACTGAAGTCCGCGGTTCTCTCCGACGAAACCACGGACAGCACAAACATATCCGAAAGCAAAGCCGCAAGCGTCTCGGGAAGCGCATCGTTCCAGAGAAGCAGGGGATAACGCGTGCCCTTCTCGAGCTCTTGCGGCAGTTGTAAACTGTACTGTCTCACGCGACTTACTTGCTCTTATGCTCTATGATCTTCACGACAAAATCATAGACACGCTTGGTCGAGGGAATATTCAGTCTCTCCTCCGGCGTATGAATGTCCTTCATGTCAGGTCCGATCGAGACTGCATCGAGGTTTTTGATTTTGCCCGAGAGGATGCCGCACTCCAGGCCTGCGTGAATTGCCTGCACCGACAGCTCTTTTCCGAAGAGCTCGCGGTAAATAGCCGCCGCCTCATCGCGGAACGCAGACTCCCGCACATACTCCCAGGCCGGGTACTCGCTGTGCACCGCAGAGCTTGCCCCGAAGCAGCTCGCGACAAATTCGATTTTATCGACCACCGCCCGGAATGCGGTCGCAACCGAGCTGCGAACGGAATACTTGAGTGTAAAGGTCTCGGCCGATAGCTCCGTGATCCCGAGGTTTACCGAAGTCTCAACCAGACCCTCGATGTCCGCGCTCATGCGCTGCACACCGTAGGGAAGGGCTTCCATGAGTCCGAGCACCTTCTCGGTGCTCTCCGCCGTGAGTGCCGCCGCCCCGCTGTCAACAACCTTAGTCGTAAAGCTGAGAGAGGGGTCCGTTCCCGCATACTCGTTTCGAAGCACGGTCTCTTCCGCCCGCACTGCCTCGCGGAACGCACTCGTGCTCACACTGTCCGAGAGCACCAGTTCGGCGCTCGCCTCTCGGGTAATTGCGTTGTACTTCGCGCCGCCCGCAAGGGAGACCAAGCGGAAGCTATAGTCCCGGCGGAGTGCCGTCAGCACGCGCGCAATAAGGAGCGCCGCACTCGCTCTGCCCTTTCCGATTTCCATGCCGGAATGACCGCCGGAGAGCCCGGATACCTCAATCAGCACATGCTCTCCCTTCAGCGCTTCTCGCCGCACCGGGAGGTTTAAGTCCACATCGCCTCCGCCCGCGCAACCCGCGAGCGCAATGCCCTCCTCATCCGAGTCCAGGTTTAACATTCTGTTTCCCTTCAGCATGGACACATCGACCGCGTGGGCGCCGCTCATATCCGTTTCCTCCGAGACCGTGCATATAAATTCAAGTCTCGGGTGCTTGAGCGTGGGCGAATCGAGAAGCGCAAGCGCATAGGCAAGCGCAATGCCGTCGTCCGCACCGAGTGTGGTTCCCTTTGCCCGAAGCCAGTCACCGTCCACATAGAGGTCCAAGCCCTCTTTTGTCATGTCCTTATCGCAGTCCGCCGCCTTCTCCGTCACCATGTCCATGTGACCCTGCAGAATAATCGGCGCCTCCGCTTCATAGCCCTCGGAAGCCTCCTTAATGATGATTACATTGTACTTCTCATCCCGGTAGTGCTCGAGCCCTCTCTCCTCCGCAAAGTGCTGGAGGTACTTGCTGATTTCTCCTCCTGATGTGAGGGTCTCGGAATCTGAGAGATTTCCTCAAAAAAAGCGAATACTTCCTTGGGTTCCAAATTGCTGAGTACTCCCATTTTGCACCTCTTTCTGTACTGATTTTTTGGTCAAATCGCTCTTTTTACTATACCCGAAAGCGCTTGCTTTTGAAAGACTTGCACGCATCCAAAAAAAGAGAACTCCCGGACGGAAGTTCTCTCTGATTGCTGTTGTTACCAGACCGCTGTGCCCTGCATCCACACCGTGCCCTTAAAACGTCTGCCGACCTTCGGTTCGCCCTGCAAATCCAGGCTGTTGATGTAGACATGAAATTGAAGATCGTGGGTGCGCAGCAGGAAATCCCAAATAATCTCGCCGGTCTCCCAGTTTTTTCTCCGGTTGATTTCTCGTATCTCGCCGACCACCACATAGAGATCGCACTCTATGCCGTCCGGCATAAAACAGGATTCCACAATGGAATAAATGTCTTCGCGGCGCAGGCGTTTGTTGACCGACTCGTAGAGGCGAAGATCGCTCGCGGTCAGAGTCTCCATGGCACCCTCATCGCCATCCTTCGCCGCGCTAATCATGCGCGCGCGCTCGCGCTCCGTGATATGCAGGAGTTCGCGTTGCCTTTCATTTTATACACCGGCAACAGTATCTTTCCGTCCCGGCAAAGGCCGCCGATACTCACGCCCCGCGGCATTTTGTACGGTGTCTTGGCACGCTGCTGCCGATATTCCGCGACATTGGTCAGACGGAATATCAGGCTGATGCCGATGCGCATATCATCAATGAGTCCGGAATAGACCTCATTGTCCACGTGGCGCTCTATCATGCACTCTGCCGTCGAGGTAATGCCGTCGGCATCGATGTAGGGCAGATAGCGCTCTCTGACAAGTTTTCCGTCCGCCGCGACATAGCCCCCCATCGTTAAGCCGAGGCGCTCACCGAGCGGAATCCGGAGTTCCCAGAGCCTGTCCCCGTTTCGCATGGCAATGTGATGAACGGCATCCCGATTGCGAAACAGCAGCTCCTCCAGAATTTCTCTGGCATCTCTGTCACTGTCCACTCTTGCAAAGCCGATTGTCCGAAAATATCTGTGCATCCTTTGATTCCTACCTAAAACCTTCCGCGCATTGCTCTCTGCTTAGAAAATGCGCCAGCCGCAAATAAAGTTTCTCTGCCACCAGCCGTTCAGAGAACGGTGCACCACTCTTCCGTTCGAAGAGCTCGCGTCAATCACGCTGCCGCCGCCCGCAACAATGCCGACATGTCCCGAGACAACGATGATATCACCCGCCTGCAAATCCGAGAAATTATTGATTCTCTGACCGCGACCGGAGCTCGCCCAACCGCCGGAAGTCATATAGGACTGGCTCACACCGGAGTGATTCAGACACCAGTAGACAAAACCGGAGCAGTCAAAAGCACTGTCGCCCTTGGCACCCCAGACATAGGGCGTGCCGAGCTTGGAGCTCGCAACGCTTAAGAGCGTTCCCACGGAACCGCTGCCCGAATAAGTGTAGCTCGAGCCGCCGCCGCTGTCCTGAGAGCCGGAACTGTTGCTCTTATTTCCGCCGTTCTTCGGTCTGTCGTTGTTCTGCGTCTTTGTCTTTGCCTTCGGCTTCGGTGCCGGCCGCACAACATCGTTGCTCGCAAGCTTGCCATTGTTGCCGCGCCGACCATGCCGTCCGCCGAGAGACCGTTTCTCTCCTGGAAGGCCTTGACCGCATTCTTGGTCGCATCTCCGTAATAGCCTGTTGCGAGCTGCTTGTCGAGATATCCCCACTTGCTGAGCAGTTCCTGCACCCGCTCCACGGATTCGCTCTCGTCACCGAGTGTCAGGCCGAAGGCCTGCGCATTCGGACTGTTCAGTGCATCGCGTGTGCCGGGTCCCAGATAACCGTCGACAACCTGGTTGTTTCTGCTCTGGAACTCCTTGATGGCCATGACAGTGCCGAGACCGAAATTGCCGTCTGCCTCTCCGGTCAGATAGCCCAACTCCTTGAGCCGCTGCTGCGCTGCCATGACAATGTCGCTCTTCTCACCGTAGACCACCATGTTCGGCTTGACCTCATCGGAATAGATGAGGTTCATGGTTTTAAGGCCGACCTTGCCGTCCTGTCCCAGACCGTTCATCTGCTGGAACTTCTGCACCGCTGCCAGGGTCTTTCCGTCAAAGGTTCCGTTTACATCCGCGGTCTGCGCGAGATAGCCGAGCTGATACAGTCTCTGCTGCAACGTCACGATGTCCGTTCCGCTGTCGCCCTCCTGCGCCGTGTAGTAGTGCGCATTCTCATCCATAATGGCCTTGAGGGTCGACTCGCCCACAATGCCGTCCTGCGGCAGCTTGTTCTGCCGCTGATACACCTTGACCGCCGCCGCGGTCACCTCGCCGTAATAATCCGTCGGCTCATCGTTGTCCATAAATCCGAGTTCCATGAGACGCGCCTGCAAGTCTTTGACAATCCAGTTCCGCGTACCGATGCGGATAATTTCGGGTGCGGGCTCCGTGGTCGGCACGACCAAATCCATATCCGGGAACTGTGCGCCGGAGGGAGATACCGCCATGATATCACCCGGATTTGCGGGGAGCGCTGCCTCGGCACTGCTCTCCGAACTTCCCTCCGCACTCTGATCCGCACCGCTCTCGCTGCTCTCCGCAACACTGCTCTCGGAGCTGCCCTCCGCTGTTCCCTCTGAACTTGCCGCACTCTCCGCGCTGCTCTGTTCCGTGCTCGCGGCGCTCTCCTTTGCCGCATCGCTCTGTGCCGTCTTTCCCTGCGAGCAGGCCGTTAGCATCGCCGCTGTCACAAACAGCGCGAGCGCCTGCTTCTTCGAAATTCTCCGTCTCATTTTAATGTCCTCGATTTATGAAAACGCGGGATTCCCCGCGGAATATATATCAAATGTTTCTCAAATGCTTATGCCCGCAATAACTCTGCCAAAGCCGCAAACTGTGCAAGCGAGAGCACCTCGCCGCGCACCGTCTCCGGGAGTCCGAGCGACAAAAGCGCCTCGTTAACCTTCTCCCGCGAGAAGCCCGCGTTCTTGAGTCCGTTCACCAAAGTTTTTCTTCTCTGATTGAACGAAGCCCGGATGATGCGAAACAGGAAGGCCTCATCTTCGGTCCGCACCGGTTTCTCCGCATAGGTCCTGAGGCAGATGACCGCAGAACCGACCTTGGGTCTCGGGAGAAAACAGTGGGGCGGCACATTTGCCACAATCTCGGCCGCGGCATAATACTGCACCGCGAGCGAGAGTGAGCCGTAGTCCTTTCCGCCCGGCGAAGCCTGCATGCGCTCCGCCACTTCCTTTTGCACCATAACGGTGATGTTCTCAATCGGGAGTCCGCTCTCCAGGAGCTTCATCAATATCGGCGTTGTGATGTAGTAAGGGAGATTTGCAACCACCTTGATTCGCTTCCCGCCGAGTCTTTTTGACAAATCGTTCAGGTCCTGTTCCAGGATATCGCCCTGGATCACTTCCACATTGTCGTACTCCGCGAGACTCTCCGCGAGAATCGGAATCAAACCGCGGTCTATCTCCACCGCGAGCACTTTCCCCGCCCGTTCCGCGAGCCTCTGGGTCAGGGTCCCGATGCCGGGGCCTATCTCCAGCACAGCGTCCGCCTCGGAAATCTGCGCCGCATCGGCAATTCGCTCCAAGACATGGCTGTCAATCAAAAAATTCTGCCCGAACTTCTTTTGAAAGCGAAATTCCTCGTGGCGCTTTAAGAGCGCTATGGTGTTTTCCGCTCTGCCGAGATCTGCCATCAGCACACCTCCCTGTCTGCGAGTTTCGGGAAACAGCGCAGCGCATTTTCCTCTGTGACGCGCCGCACTTCCTCCTCCGGAATCCCCTTGATGCGCGCTATTTCCTGCGCGATATAAGGCAGATTCCGCGAGTCGTTTCGCTTGCCGCGCCTCGGCTCCGGCGAGAGATAGGGACTGTCTGTCTCGAGCAATATGCTCGTGAGCGGAACCGCCTCCGCCACCTCTTTCATCTTCTTGCCGTTCTTAAAGGTTACGACGCCGCCGATCCCGATGTAGAAGCCGAGATCTGTGTAGCGGCGCGCAAGCTCCGCGCCGGAAGAAAAGCAGTGTATTACCCCGCCGATGCCGCGCGCCGCTGCGCGCTGCATCTCATCGAATGTGTCCTGCGCTGCCTCTCTGGAGTGAATGATGACCGGAAGCCCGGTCTCCGCCGCCAAATCCAACTGGCGGCGAAACCAAATTTTCTGTACGTCCCGCGCCGGTTCCTCGTAGTGGTACTCCAGTCCGATTTCACCGATTGCAACCACCTTCGGATGTTTCGCGAGCGCCTCAAACTCACTTAAAACACGATCGCTCAATTCTTCGACATGGTTCGGATGTGCGCCGAGCGCCGCGTACATCCATGGATAACGCTCTGCGAGCTAAGCCCCGTATAACTCGATTCCACCGAAGCGCCCGCGTTGATGACCTTCCCTATGCCGTGCTCTTTCAGACTGTCGAGCAACTCGTCCCGGTCGGCATCAAACGCCTCGTCATCGTAGTGCGCATGGGTATCCAGGAGCATCAGCCGATCTCCGCGCCGGACGGCATATCCTCGGACATCGTTGTCATGAGACTCAGATTTCCGTTCTCATCCGCCGCCGAGAGCAACATGCCCTGGGACTCCATGCCCGCAAGACGCGCGGGCTTTAAGTTCACAATTGCCATAACGCGCTTTCCGACCAGCTTCTCCGGCTCCGGATACCACTTCTTAATGCCGGAGAGAATCTGAATCTCCTTACCGCCGCAATCCAGTCGGAAGCAAAGGAGCTTCTTCGACTTCGGAACTTCCTCGCACTTTAATACCTTGCAAACGCGGAATTCGCACTGTGCAAAGGCATCGTATTCCACTTCCGGCTTGGACGGAATTTGAATATCTGCCTTCGGCGCTTCCGCCTTTTCTTCTTCCGCTGCCGCCTCTTCGGCCGCTGCGTTCTCCGCATTCAACTTTGCCTCGACCTCCTTCGGATCCAGGCGGCGGAACAGCATCTCTGCCTCCGCTGCGACCCGCGTGCCCGAGGGATAGAGTCCAAAGGTATCCATGGCCTCAAGCTCTCTCTTCTCCGTGCCAAGCTCCTTCAAAATCTTCTCGGAGGTCTCCGGCATGAAGCTGAAGAGCAGAGACGCACCTATGGTCAGGGCCTCGGTCAAGTGATAGAGCACTGCCTTCAGTCTGTCCTGCTTGCTCTCATCCTTTGCGAGCGCCCAGGGCAGAGTTTCGTCGATATACTTGTTGCAGCGCTTAAAGATATTCCAGAGTTCGGTCATTGCGTCCGCAACGCGGAGCACGTCCATCTTCTCCCGAATCTTCTTGACGCCGTCGAGCACCGTCTTCTCAAGATCCGCATCGAGCGCGACATCTTCCGGAGAAAAGCTCGCTTCCGGTCTCTCCACCACGCCGCCGAAATACTTATTGGTCATGGCGATGGTGCGGCTCACGAGGTTGCCGAGCACGTTTGCGAGATCCGCATTGTAGCGCTCCACCATAAGATCCCAGCTGATGCTGCCGTCGTTCTCAAAGGGCATTTCGTGCAGGCAGAAATAGCGCACCGGGTCCACACCGAAGAACGAAACCAGTTCGTCCGCGTAGAGTACATTGCCCTTGGACTTCGACATCTTGCCGCCGGCCTGCAGAAGCCAGGGATGGCCGAAGACCTGCTTCGGCAGCGGCTCGCCGAGCGCCATCAGGAAGATGGGCCAGTAAATCGTGTGGAAGCGGACAATGTCCTTTCCGATGAGATGTAAATCCGCCGGCCAGTACTTTATAGAGTTCCCCGTTGTTGCCGTCCGCGTCGTAACCGATGCCGGTCGTATAGTTGGTCAGGGCATCGAGCCACACATAGACCACATGCCCCGGCGCAAAGTCGACCGGGATGCCCCATTCAAAACTGGTGCGCGACACACAGAGATCCTGCAGACCCGGCTTCAGGAAGTTATTCATCATCTCGTTCTTTCTGGAGACGGGCTGAATAAATTCCGGATGCTCTTCGATGTACTGAATCAGGCGGTCCGCATACTTGCTCATGCGGAAAAAGTATGCCTCCTCCGAAGCCTGCTTCACTTCTCTGCCGCAGGTCGGGCACTTGCCGTCGACCAGCTGCGACTCGGTCCAGAAGCTCTCGCAGGGCGTGCAGTAGAGACCCTCGTAGGAACTCTTGTAGATATCGCCCTGCTCGTAAAGCTTTTTGAAAATCTTCTGCACCTGCTTCTCATGGTAGGGCTCGGTGGTTCGCATAAAGCGGTCGTAGGACGTGTTCATGAGGTCCCAGATTCGCTTGATCTCCGCGGAGACCTGATCCACATAGGCCTGCGGCGTCATGCCGGCATCCTTTGCCTTGCCCTCAATCTTCTGACCGTGTTCATCGGTACCGGTCTGGAAGTAGACGTCAAAGTTCTCTTCTCGCTTAAAGCGGGCAATCGCATCCGCTAAGATAATCTCATAGGTATTTCCAATGTGCGGCTTGCCGGAAGCATAGGCAATTGCCGTCGTGATATAGTAAGGTTTTCTGATTTTTTCTCCCATATCCTCAGCCCTCCGAATATTCTTCGATTCTTATTAGTGTAACATATCAGAGCAACATGTGATAGAGTTCTCTGCGGCTGATTCCGCGGTCTTTTGCGGCTTTTTTCATGGCCTCCTTGCGGTCATAGCCCTGGGACTCGTACCAGGCCACATGTTCTGCCGGCGTAAAATCCGAAAAAACGGATATTTCTTCCGCGCGCAGTTCTTCCTCGCTCTTTCCGGATATGACCAGCACATATTCGCCTCGAATTTCCGCTCGGCCGGCCTCCTCTGCGTAGCGCTCCAAAAAGTAGGAAAAATTTGCCGCGCTGCACTTCTTCATGCCGCTTTGTGAGCTCACGCACCAGACTGAGTTCTCTCTCTCCGCCGAGCACTTCGGCGAGTTCCGCTAAGGTCTTCGCCAGTCTGTGCGGCGCTTCATAGAGAACTATGGTTCTTGTCTCGTCCCTGAGCCCCTCTATCCTTGCCCTTCTCTCTTTTTTCTCCTGCGGCAGAAACGCCTCAAACACAAAGCGACCGGTAGTCTGCCCGCTGATTGCAAGCGCACTCACCGCCGCGCAGGGTCCCGGGACTATCGTGACTTCGATGCCCGCGTCCAAAGCCATGCGGACCAGCACCTCTCCGGGATCGGATATCGCCGGCATGCCCGCATCGCTCACAACCGCGATGGTCTCTCCCTGTTCCGCGCGCCGCACGAGTTCGTAGGCCTTTTCGGTCCGGTTGTACTCGTGATAGCTGGTCATATGTGTCTTAATCTCAAAGTGATTTAAGAGCTTAATGGTATTTCTGGTATCCTCCGCCGCAATGAGATCCGCTGCCCGCAGAGTCTCAATCGCGCGGGGGCTCATGTCTCCCAGATTTCCGATGGGCGTTGCAACCAGGTAGATTTCCGCTCTGTTCCACTGCTCTCTCCTTAGTATCCGTAAATATCCCGGATTTCGTCGCTGTACACACCGGGAGAACGAAAAACAACAATGGGTGCCTCGACTCGCAGAAACGAGCCTCCGCCCTTTACGGCTTCCAACAACACCAAATTTGCCTCGCGCTCCGAGTAGGGGTGGGCAAACTTCATGCGCTTCGGCGTGAGGCGCGCAGCATTGCAAGCCGCAAAGAGTTCGTCGAGACGATGGGGTCTGTATACAAAATAGGCGCGTCCGCCGTTTTTCAGGAGACGCGCTGTCTCATTGACCGCTTCTTCCAGGGAGCAGCAAATTTCCTGCCTTGCAATCGCACGGCTTGTCGCCTGACTCTGCTCTCCGCGCCGAAGGGCCATGTAGGGCGGATTGCAACTCACCACATCGACACTCCCGCTCGCACCGGCAATACCCTCTCGAAGATCGCCGTGCAGAATCCGCACCCTCTCCTCGAGACCGTTCATGGCCACGCTGCGGCGCGCCATATCGGCAATCTCCGCCTGAATTTCCACGCCCGTAATTTCCTTGGCACGGGTCTTTGCGGAGAGTAAGAGGGGGATGATGCCGTTTCCGGTACAGAGATCCACCACCCGCTCTTTTCCGCCTGCGCGCACAAAGCCGCTGAGCAGCACCGCATCCGTCCCGAAACAGAAATGGGCCGGGTTTTGAATGATACCGAGTTGACTGCGCTGTAAGTCGTCAATGCGCTCTCCCGGCTTTAGGAAAGTCACTTCTTCTTCTCCTGTACTCTGTCTCTCTGCTGTCCGCCGCGCTTTCCGCCTCTTGCTCTTCCTTCTCTCGCGGGCGGCGTCGCTTCGCCGTCCTTCTTCTCTTTTTCGCGCGCTTCCCGCTGCGCATCCGCGGCGCGCTTCTGTGCCGGCGGCATGCCCTTCTTCTTTCGCTCCACAATCACCGTATCCGCAACCGCGACATCCCGCAGCTCCTTCTCGCCGTTCACATAGCAGGCCACACGCAGGGTCTGCTTCAATACGCTGACCTCAACCACATCGCCGCGCACACCGTCCGAAAGCTGCACGCTGTCTCCCTTCCGCGGAAGGGTCTTGTTGAGTTCCGCATAGGTATCGGTCTCATGCTTCAGGCAGCACATGAGACGGCCGCAGGCCCCGCTGATTTTTTGCGGATTGAGCGCAAGTCCCTGCTCTTTTGCCATCTTAATCGACACCGGCATAAACTCCGAGAGATAGGAATGGCAGCAGAGCGGACGGCCGCAATTTCCCATGCCGCCGAGCAATTTGGTCTCGTCTCTCGCGCCGACTTGGCGAAGTTCGATGCGTCTCTGATACTGTGCGCCGAGTTCCTTGACGAGCACGCGAAAATCCACGCGCGCTTCCGCGCTGAAAAAGAACAGCACCTTGTCATCCCGAAGTGAAAAGACCGCCGAGATAATTTTCATGTTGAGCCCGAGTTCTTCCGCCTTTTTCCGGCAGAACAAAAGGGCCTCCCGCTCTTTGCTCTTATAGGCTGCGGCACGCGCCGCATCCTCCTCTGTGGCCCGCGCCAATATGCTCTGCGGGGGGGTTCTCTGCCTTACATCCGCAGAGCGTGTAGTTTCCCAGTATTACCGTTCCGTATTCCACACCGCACTGTGTCTCGCAAAGCACGTGGTCACCGCGCCGAAACTGTTCTCCCGTAACACTGTAAGTTTCTATGGTACCGACTTCGCGAAAGCGAACGCCTATCACCTCCGTCATTTCCGATCACTCCCTCCGTATCGCAAGAAGCAGGAGTTCCGCTGAAAGTTCCTTATTCACATTGAGTCGGAACCGCTCCTCGGCTGCCTCTGTCTCTTTTAAAATCACACCTGCCTGTTCGTAACTCAGGTCCTTTGCCTCCCGTATCAGTGCCTCTTCTTCCTGCGGGAAGATGAGCGCCGCACTGCTCCCGCCGCTCTTACGCAGAGTACATCGCGGTAGTACAGGCGGAGAAAGCTCAAAAAATCACGCGGCTCCGGGTAGAGCTCCGTGATTTCTGTCTGCGCCCTGTGAAATACCGTTTCGCCGCTTTTCGGCAAAGCTCTGAGTAAATCAAGCGTCCTGCGATAGCGCGCATAGGCCTCTTCCGAGAGCGCCAGTTCCTCGGCCCTCCGGTAAATGCCGCGGGAAAAACGCGCTGCCTCTTGGGCGCGTTTCCCATCCGCCCCCTTCCCGAGCAGACGTTCTAAAATTTCGCTCTCGGGAACCGGACGAAAGGAAAGTCGCAAAACACGACTCCGTATCGTCGGAAGTAAGGCTTCCTCCTGCTCTGCGAGCAGAATGATAATAGCATATGTCGGCGGCTCCTCTATGGTCTTTAGAATCGCATTTTGAGCCTGCTGGGTCATTTTCTCCGCTTCCGGAATAATGAAAATGCGCCTCTCACCCGAAAACGGCCGTATCCGTATTTCCTGTGAGAGCTGCTCTCTCACCCGATCCACACCCAAGGTCGTTTTATCCCGACTGATTGTGATGACGTCCGGATGCGTATCTGCCGCGAGCTGAATACAGCTGTGGCAGTGACCGCAGGGGCGCGTTCCCTCCCCGGTACAGAGTAAACGCTTTGCAAACGCGCGCGCCATGACCTGCTTTCCCATTCCCTTCTCACCGAGAAACAAGTAGCTGTGGGAGAGCTGATCGCGCCTTATGCTCTGTTCCAGTCTCTGTTTGATATGTTCTTGCCCGAGTATGTCACGAAAATCACACATATTGTAACATATCCTCATACAACTCGCCAAGGCAGGCGTCTAGCTCCGCATTGCGATAGCGCTTTTTGATTCCCGCCGCAAGCAGTTTATCTTCGGCATAGTCTGCCTCGTCCGCCTGAAAACGGCGCACCAACTCGGCATAACAGGGCACGGCTTCCTTTTGTTCCCGCGCAAAGCTCCTCTTTAACCGCTCTCCGGCATCGACCTCCAAGTAGAGCGGAATTACGCGCTCGCTGCCAAAATAAGCGCAAAACTTCCGATAGCTCTCAAGTGTGCCGATGCCGAGCCACAACGTATCTTCTCCGCCGCCCTCATCGACACTTCCGTAGCGCCAGAGCCCCTTCTCGGTCTGATACGCTCTCTCCTCTATCATGCGACCGCTGTCACGCAGTTCGAGAAAACGAGCTTCGCTCACAAAGTGATATTCCCGCCCTTCCGCTTCCCCGGCCCGTTGCGGCCTGGTCGTATAGGGAATCAGCGGGCGCAACATAGGAAAACGCTCCGACAGCTTTCGATAAATCGTGTCCTTTCCGGCCGCGCTCTTGCCCATCAAATAAAAAATCCGCATCTTTACTCCTCGGTCGGCCCTTCGAGTATGCCGAAATCCCGGCTTCCGTCCAGCGGTTCGGTCCAATCCGTTGTCTCTTCTCCGATAAATTTCTCCGCGCGCGGCGGGGATTCCACCTGACGAAAACGCTCCGCGGTCGATTCCACCGCTTCCGGGGTCTCCTCCGGCGTAGTCTCCGGTATTCCGCCCTTTCCCGTCGAAAGTAAGGGCTTCTCGCTCTTTTTCCACTCGCCGAGGCGCTTTTTCTTTTTGAGCGGAACCTGAACCGCCTGACGATCCAATACCTTAACTTCTCCGTTGATACCGGAACTCGGCTCACAGTTTTCCCAATAGGCGAGAACCCTGTCATCCATGGCCCCAAATCGGAAGCAATCTATCGTTCCCCGTTCCGAACTCACCGCTTCGAAACGCGCTGTCGTCTAAGAGATAGGTCTCATCTCCGCGAACCATGGCAAGCTTTCCGTAGACCGAGCCCAGAGAACCCGGTCTGTATTCCATGTAGATGGTATCTGTCTCCGGATAGGGCAGCATACGCACAACGCGACCCGGGAAGAGACCGCTCACCGCTTCTGCTTTGCCGGTCTTTATATTCAGCTTCCATATCTGACTTGTCGGTGCGCTGCCTTCCGTCGAAAGCATCACACTGTAATAGAGCGAGGAATCAAAAACCGTCAAGGCATCGATTGCCACGCCGTGGCGCAAATACTCCTTTCCCTCGCCGGTCAAAATAGAGGGACTCACGCCCAAATTTGCGGCATAGAAGCGCTGTTCGCCTATGGCCGTACTCTCGGATATCACATTCTCTATCACCGCATCCGAGAGCGTATAGCGACGCCCGTTGATGCTCTGCAGTTCCTCCGTGACCCGCTTTCCGAAGCGGTCTCGCAAGATATAGTGCTTCTCCTCCTGCTCCACATAGAAGCCCGCACCGATGGCTGCCCCGGCGGCATCCTTCTCAAAGCGCTCAATCTTGTTTTCACGCGCATACCAGACTGCTTTTTGTTGTACCGTGTAGCCGCTCACCTTATCCGCTATGACTTGGGTATTGCTGCTGTCTCTGCGCACCCGCAGGAGACTCGGCAGAGAGGCATGCTCATCCTCCATATAGAGGTAATAAATCCACTCCCCGTCTATGGTAAGGGAATTTGCAATGATACCGGAGGCCGCTTCGGCTCTGCCCTCTTCCTTCATCTTTTCGGAGAGCACAGTCTTTCCCGTTTCGCGGTTCAAGGCGCAGGTGATGTTCTCGAGCGCACCGTTCTTTCCGAAATGAAAGGTTTCGCGCTCCATATTGTGGTCACCCGTCAGCACATAGCCTTCCTCGTTGAAGTAATAGAGCGTATCCTCATCTTCAAACCAGCAGCTCTCCATCCATTGACCGTTTGCCGTAAGATAGCTTCTTCCCCGCGTACTCTCGTTCCAACCGGCATAGGCAAGTGCACCGCCGCTTTCCGCGGAAGCGTGTTCCGTAGTTTCCACCGCGCTGCTGACTGCCGCCTTGGCGCGATGTATCGCCCCGGATTCCCGGTTCAAATATCCGAAGAGCAGCGAAACTGCGGCAAAGGTCGCGCCTATGCTGCCCAGCGTCAGGAGCCATTGCATGCGTGTCTTGAGACGGCTCTTTTTCGCCTTCTTCTTCCCGGCGCCGAGCATACCGATGCGCTCTTCGAGAGAAATCAACACCGTTGTCGCTCGCTCGGTGAGCTCCTTATCGGTGCTGTTATCCGCAGAAAATTCAACCACCGCCGACAGTTCCCCGCCGTACTGCTTCACACATTCCCGCAACAAAACGCGAAGCCAGGAACGGAAAATACCGGACTCCGGGATACTCTCTCGCTTATTCCAAACTTCTTCATAGAGCGCTGATAAAATTTCCCAGCACGCCTCTCCCGAAAATCCGAGAGCCGCAATATCCCGATATGTCTTCTGATAGCTGAGAAGGTACAAATCTTCGAACCCTGCGCTCTCACCGGCCCTCGTGCGCAAAATTGCACTCGAGAGCAGATTTCCCGCCTGTGTACTCAATACCGTTCCTCCTTCTTCGTCAATGTATCATTTTACCACAGAACCCGAATGACTGACAGGAAAAGGACTTCTAAGAAAAACAAAAACAGCTCGGATTTCTCCGAGCTGTTCTCAGTCTCAATTATCTTCTTGCACCCGGTGCGTAGTAGTGCGCCGAACGAGTCTGCACGACACCGTTCACGACCCACTGGCCCTTCTCGTTGACATAGTAGCCGTCCGGCGTTCTCTGGTTTGCCTTCATCCAGCCGTCGTCACCGAAGCAGTAGCACTCCTCAAGACCGTCGTGGTTGCTGTCAATCCAAGCCCACTTGACCTTGCCGGTCTCGCCGCGGTACCAGTCACCGAAATTGTCCTGCGTCGAGTACCACCATCTCTCCGGTGTAAATCTCGTATCTCTGACCCATCCGATGTATGCAAACGAGCTCGACGCCATCATCACCGAAATCATTGCCGCAGCTGCAAACATGCTTAATGCCTTCTTCATTTTACTTTTCCTCCTCCTGTATATTCCGGGAGTACATGCTCCCTTTCGTTTGAAACCTTCTCTATTTTAGCCTGTATATCCACTGTATTCAAGACAAGAACTACCCTTGTTCTTAACAGTTTGCTTACATAAAACTTAATATTTCCGCTCTCCCTCCCACTGCAATCGATGCAGTGCCCCTTTCTTTTCCAAGGCGGCAAAATCCTGTTGGCGAAGCGCCTCATACAAGATAACGGCAACGGCATTCGAGAGATTCAAAGAGCGAATATCTCCCCACATGGGAATTCGGATGCAGGCATCTTTGTTCGGAGCAAGTATTTCCTCGGGGATACCGGCTGACTCTTTTCCGAACATGATGTAATCGTCCGGCCCGAACTTGACATCCGCATAGGTCTGCTCTGCCTTCGTGGTCGCAAACCAAAGCTTACGCCCGGTTTTTCCCGCAGCCGATACATTCTCTCGATTCTGCTGTAGAAAGACCTCATAACTCGCATACTCCGTGAGCGATAGTTTGCTCCAATAGTCCATTCCCGCCCGCTTTAAGTACTTGTCCGTGAGATCAAAACCATAGGGCTTGATGAGATGAAGGGCTGTGTCGGTCGCGACACAGGTTCTCCCGATTGCCCCCGTGTTAAACGGAATTTCAGGTTCATGTAGGACTATATTCATCGATTCTCCTCCCGAAGCACACCATACTCTCGCGGCTTCCGCGATTGTAACACTGCGTTTCTCACGTTATCGCAGACTCCTGTTTTGCTTTCCGGACACTTCAAGCAAGCTGCTTTTCTGCTTATCTTTGTCTGTTTTTCTGCCGGTATGTTATTTGCCTGTCCGTTGTTCTGTTTGAGCGTTGTTCTGCTTGACCGTTTTTTTCTGCTTGCCTGTTTCTTTTGCTTGTATGTTCTCTGTCTGTTCTCTGCTTTTTTATTTGTCCGCTTTTCTGCTTACCTGTTTCTTTGCTTGTATGTTCTCTGCTCTTCTGCTTTTTTATTTGTCCGTTTTTCTGCTTACCTATTTCTTTGCTTGTATGTTCTCTGCTTCTTTGTTTGTCTGTTTTTCTGCTTGCCTACCGCTTTGCCTGTTTCTTTGCTTGTCTATTCTCTGCTTGTCTGTTTCTTTACTGTTCTGCTTTTTCTTCACCCTGATTCCCTTGCGGCATTGTCCGTGTAAAACACTATGCTTCCTTCACATCCACCTTCGGACAGAGATCCATCAGGTAACAAGCCTGGCAATTTGCGCCTCTTGCCATACAGTAGGTCCTTCCGAGCGCCATGAGTCTGGTGTTCCATAGGATCCAATAGGACTCCGGCAACACTGCTTTCAACTCGGCCTCCACCTTGGTCGGATCCTTCGATACAACCAGTCCGAGACGTCTTGAGACGCGCTTCACATGTGTGTCCACGACAATCGAGGGTTTTCCGTAGATTTCTCCCAGAATCAGACTTGCCGTCTTTCTCCCGACACCGGGAAGGGACAATAAATCTTCCATCTCATCCGGCACTTCACCGCCGAAGTTTGTGAGCAAGCTCCTCGCACAAGCCTGCAAATTTCTTGCCTTATTGTGATAGAAACCCGTCGTATAAATCTCGCGCTCCAGTTCATCGATGCCTGCGGATGCAATTGCCTCGACACTCGGGTACTTTCGGTAGAGTTCCTTGGTCACCTGATTGACGCGCGCATCTGTGCATTGGGCGCTCAGTATGGTCGCGAACAGAAGCTTCCAGGGCTCGCGCTCCGTCAGAAATTCCATGGGTTTGTCCTCAAAGTGCTCATTTAAGCGACGCATGATTTCGTGCACTCTCTCTTCTTCGCTCACATTCACCGTTTTCTCCCTATTTACGCTTACGCCATATCAAATCGATTTTGTATCAAAAAAAGCCATCGCAGCGACTGCGATGACTCATGCTCTCATAACTGAGATACGCGGGACTCGAACCCGCGACAACTTGATTAAAAGTCAAGTGCTCTACCACCTGAGCTAGTATCCCATCTTTCTTTTTCTAAACTACGAGCCCTGCTCTTTTTAGATAAAAGAAAAATGCCTTGGACCGGAATCGAACCAGTGACATAAGGATTTTTCAGTCCTCCGCTCTACCAACTGAGCTACCAAGGCATGGATTGCGGGGACAGGATTTGAACCTGCGACCTCCGGGTTATGAGCCCGACGAGCTTCCGGACTGCTCTACCCCGCGACAGTATGTGATGTGTCTCCACACCAATTTGTAAGTTCACAGTCGAAACTGTGGAGTGGGGAAAGTGGATTCGAACCACTGAAGGCAGTGCCAGCAGATTTACAGTCTGTCCCCTTTGGCCACTCGGGAATTCCCCCATATTGTTTGGTTTGATACCAAAGCCGATGATCGGACTCGAACCGATAACCTGCTGATTACAAATCAGCTGCTCTGCCATTGAGCCACATCGGCACGACATACATTGGTTTGGTAAATGGGACCTACAGGGCTCGAACCTGTGACCCTCTGCTTGTAAGGCAGATGCTCTCCCAGCTGAGCTAAGATCCCAAACTGTTTGTATCAAACCTAGCGACCCGAAACGGACTTGAACCGTCGACCTCCGCCGTGACAGGGCGGCGCTCTAACCAACTGAGCCATCGGGCCATCTTTACACCCTGAAAACCGCACACAGAATCTTTTATCTATTCATCTCTTTTCCCAAACCCTTTGGTTAAACCCTCGACCGATTAGTAAGAGTCAGCTGAACGTGTCGCCACGCTTACACCTCTCTCCTATCTACCTTGTCGTCTTCAAGGGGTCTTACCGCTTTCGCATGAGATATCCCATCTTGAGGGGGGCTTCACGCTTAGATGCCTTCAGCGTTTATCCCGTCCCGACTTGGCTACCCGGCCATGGGGTTGCTCCCCAACCGGTGCACCAGTGGTCAGTCCATCCCGGTCCTCTCGTACTAAGGACAGCTCCTCTCAGATATCTTACGCCCGCGCCGGATAGGGACCGAACTGTCTCACGACGTTCTGAACCCAGCTCGCGTACCGCTTTAATGGGCGAACAGCCCAACCCTTGGGACCGACTTCAGCCCCAGGATGCGATGAGCCGACATCGAGGTGCCAAACCACTCCGTCGATGTGAACTCTTGGGAGTGATAAGCCTGTTATCCCCAGGGTAGCTTTTATCCGTTGAGCGATGGCAATCCCACTTTATACCACCGGATCACTAAGTCCTACTTTCGTACCTGCTCCACCCGTCGGTGTCGCAGTCAAGCTCCCTTCTGCCTTTGCGCTCTTCGAATGGTTTCCAACCATTCTGAGGGAACCTTTGAGCGCCTCCGATACTCTTTCGGAGGCGACCGCCCCAGTCAAACTCCCCACCTGACATTGTCCCCCATCCGGATCACGGATGTAGGTTAGAAATCCAGTGCCACAGGGGTGGTATCCCAACAGCGGCTCCGGAAAGACTGGCGTCCTTCCTTCTTAGCCTCCCACCTATCCTGTACGAGTAACACCGAATCCCGGTATCAAGCTGGAGTAAAGCTCCATGGGGTCTTTCCGTCCTGGCGCAGGTCACCAGCATCTTCACTGGTACTTCAATTTCACCGGGTGCATTGTTGAGACAGCGCTCAAATCATTACGCCTTTCGTGCGGGTCGGAACTTACCCGACAAGGAATTTCGCTACCTTAGGACCGTTATAGTTACGGCCGCCGTTTACTGGGGCTTAAATTCAAAGCTTCGCTTGCGCTAACCTCTCCTCTTAACCTTCCAGCACTCGGGCAGGCGTCAGCCCATATACCTCACCTTACGGTTTCGCATAGACCTGTGTTTTTTTGCTAAACAGTTGCTTGAGCCTTTTTCTCTGCGGCTGCATCTCTGCAGCACCCTTCTCCCGAAGTTACGGGGTCATTTTGCCGAGTTCCTTAACAATGCTTCTCCCGCCGGCCTTAGGATTCTCTCCTCATCCACCTGTGTCGGTTTGCGGTACGGGCTGACATGATACAATAGCGGCTTTTCTCGACAGTCCCTCCACCGGCTTCGCTACTTATTTTTCGCTCCCTATCACGCTTTCGGATTGTGCGGCGGATTTGCCTACCGCACTCCTATCTTCGCTTCGCCCGGTCTTTGCTCTCCCGGGTCCGGTTTTGTTCCTGTGTCCCCACAGTTCTGATCATGTCAGGTGCAGGAATATGAACCTGCTGTCCATCGACTACGGATTTCTCCCTCGCCTTAGGTCCCGACTTACCCAGGGCAGATCAGCTTTACCCTGGAATCCTTGGATATTCGGCCATGATGATTCTCACATCATTCTCGCTACTCATTCCGGCATTCTCTCTTCTCAGAACTCCACGCTTCCTTACGGTAACGCTTCGGCACTCTGAGATTGCTCCTCTACCAATGTATTACTACATTCCTAAGCTTCGGTATCGTGTTTTAGCCCCGGAAATTTTCGGCGCAGGACCTCTCGACTAGTGAGCTATTACGCACTCTTTTGAATGTGTGGCTGCTTCTAAGCCAACATCCCTAGCTGTCTTCGAAATCCCACATCCTTTTCCACTTAACACGTATTTTGGGACCTTAGCTGTAGGTCTGGGCTCTTTCCCTTTTGACTGTCCAACTTATCTCGTACAGTCTGACTCCCGACCATCATCAGTGCGGCATTCGCAGTTTGATATCCCTTGGTAGGCTTTGACGCCCCCTCAGGAATTCAGTGCTCTACCTCCGTCTGACTAAGTCGAGGCTAGCCCTAAAGCTATTTCGAGGAGAACCAGCTATCTCCGGGTTCGATTGGAATTTCTCCCCTATCCACACCTCATCACCACCCTTTTCAACGGATGTGTGTTCGGTCCTCCATTCCCTTTTACGGGAACTTCAACCTGGACATGGATAGATCACCCGGTTTCGGGTCTGCCGATGCTGACTGTAAGCCCTGTTAAGACTCGGTTTCCCTTCGGCTCCGGACCTGTAGTCCTTAACCTTGCCAGCACTCGGCAACTCGCCGGACCGTTCTACAAAAAAAGTACGCGGTTGTGCGTTCATGTATCGCACTTCCACTGCATGTAAACATAGGGTTTCAGGTTCTTTTTCACTCCCCTCCCGGGGTCCTTTTCACCTTTCCTTCACAGTACTATGCACTATCGGTCACTAAGTAGTATTTAGCCTTAGGGGGTGGTCCCCCCGTATTCCCACAAGGTTTCACGTGTCTCGTGGTACTCTGGATCCTGCCGAGTTTTGAATCGTTTTCCCGTACGGGGCTTTCACCCTCTGTGGCGGACTTTTCCAAAGTCCTTCCGGTAACCATTCAATCCCCTTATGCAGTCCGAACCCCGCGGTGCACGCACCGCGGTTTGGGCTCTTCCGTGTTCGCTCGCCACTACTTACGGAATCACTGTTGTTTTCTCTTCCTCCGCCTACTTAGATGTTTCAGTTCAGCGGGTTCCCGGCTGTACGCTATGGATTTACGCACAGTCACTGCAGGTCTTCTGCAGTAGGTTTCCCCATTCGGAAATCTGCGGATCAATAGATATTTGCTCTTCCCCGCAGCTTATCGCAGCTTATCACGTCCTTCATCGGCTCTTAGTGCCAAGGCATCCGCCCTACGCTCTTTTCTGTTTAACCTCTTACATGTTCTCTAGCGTAAGAACATGCGGGTTGGTCAACTCTGCTCTCACAGAGTTACGTATTATTACATTCATAGACATGACTTTCGTCACATCTATCGGATACGACTTTCGTCGTATCACCTCGGATGTCTAGATATTCTTAATTGAATATTCATTCTGTATGCGATTTTCAAGGTGCAAAATGGAGATGGAGAGATTCGAACTCTTGACCCCCTGCTTGCAAGGCAGGTGCTCTCCCAACTGAGCTACACCCCCATAATAATCCGGCGCCCGCCTATTCTCCCATGCCGTTACCAGCATAGTACCTTCGGCCGTCTTCCTCTTAACCGTCGTGTTCGGGATGGGAACGGGTGTTTCAAGAAGACGTATCGACACCGGAAATCCGGTGCGAACCTTTGATCAAAAACCAGACAGCACAAACAACCCTTACTTTTTTCCTTAGAAAGGAGGTGATCCAGCCGCACCTTCCGATACGGCTACCTTGTTACGACTTCACCCCAGTTATCCGCCCCGCCTTCGGCAGCTCCCTCCTTGCGGTTGGGTCACTGACTTCGGGCGTTGCTGACTCCCCATGGTGTGACGGGCGGTGTGTACAAGACCCGGGAACGTATTCACCGCGACATGCTGATTCGCGATTACTAGCAATTCCGGCTTCGTGCAGTCGAGTTGCAGACTGCAGTCCGAACTGAGACGTTATTTTTGAGCTTTGCTTAAACTCGCGTTCTCGCTTCTCTTTGTTAACGCCATTGTAGCACGTGTGTTGCCCCAAATCATAAGGGGCATGATGATTTGACGTCATCCCCGCCTTCCTCCCGGTTATCCCGGGCAGTCTCGCCGGAGTGCCCAGCTTTACCTGCTGGCTACCGGCAATAGGGGTTGCGCTCGTTGCGGGACTTAACCCAACATCTCACGACACGAGCTGACGACAACCATGCACCACCTGTCACTCCTGTCCCGAAGGAAAGCACCCATTACGGTGCGGTCAGAAGGATGTCAAGATTTGGTAGGTTCTTCGCGTTGCTTCGAATTAAACCACATGCTCCACTGCTTGTGCGGGTCCCCGTCAATTCCTTTGAGTTTCATTCTTGCGAACGTACTCCCCAGGTGGAATACTTATTGCGTTTGCGACGGCACCGATGCCCTTTGGGCACCAACACCTAGTATTCATCGTTTACCGCGTGGACTACCAGGGTATCTAATCCTGTTTGCTCCCCACGCCTTCGAGCCTCAACGTCAGTTTTCGTCCAGCAGGCCGCCTTCGCCACCGGTGTTCTTCCTAATATCTACGCATTTCACCGCTACACTAGGAATTCCGCCTGCCCCTCCGATACTCAAGTCGCACAGTTTCCAAAAGCAGTCCCGTGGTTAAGCCTCGGGATTTCACTTCAGACTTGCGCAACCGTCTGCGCTCCCTTTACACCCAGTAAATCCGGATAACGCTTGCCCCCTACGTATTACCGCGGCTGCTGGCACGTAGTTAGCCGGGGCTTCTTACTCAGGTACCGTCATTTTCTTCCCTGCTGATAGAGCTTTACATACCGAAGTACTTCTTCACTCACGCGGCGTCGCTGCATCAGGGTTTCCCCCATTGTGCAATATTCCCCACTGCTGCCTCCCGTAGGAGTTTGGGCCGTGTCTCAGTCCCAATGTGGCCGGTCATCCTCTCAGATCGGCTATCGATCGTCGCTTTGGTGGGCCGTTACCCCGCCAACTGGCTAATCGAACGCGGGTCCATCTCATACCACCGGAGTTTTTACCCCCGCACCATGCGGTGCTGTGGTCTTATGCGGTATTAACAGTCGTTTCCAACTGTTATCCCCCTGTATGAGGCAGGTTACCCACGCGTTACTCACCCGTCCGCCACTCGAAATGAAGCCTTCCGCCCGAAGGTTTCCATCTTCTTTTCTCGTTCGACTTGCATGTGTTAAGCACGCCGCCAGCGTTCATCCTGAGCCAGGATCGAACTCTCAATTTAAAGTTTGTTCGTTCCGGTCAAAATAACGTTGGTCTTTCTCAGTTATTTTACCCGTTATTACTTGGTTTGGTTCTTTTTTGAAATTCTTTTGGAAGCTCACGAACACATTCGAAAAAAATGTCCGCGAGCCCTCTGTTTTCACAGAGATTTCAGGGTTGTTTGTACTGTCTGATCTTTGATTTTCAAGGTTCTTTTGGTTGTCGGCCTTTTCAGGCGCAACTCCCTTACTTTATCACTTTGAATTTCCTCTGTCAACACTTTTTTGAAGTATTTTCATTCGGAAATTCGAGCGGAGAAAGAGGGATTTGAACCCTCGCGCCGGTATTACCCGACCTACCCCCTTAGCAGGGGGGCCTCTTCGGCCTCTTGAGTATTTCTCCAGAAACGAATTGCTACGCCATTATAACGGATGTTTTTGCCATCTGTCAACGGATAAAAAGCCATTTTTTTGAATCTTTTTCAGGCTTTGTTTCCGGGCGCAGCAATTTGTTTTTTTCTTCTATATCTTGTTGTTTCTTATTTGTCAGTTTCTATATCTTCACTGTCCTCGCCGGACTCTGCGTCTGTCTCATTCTCCTGTACAGCGCTCATGCTCTCTTTTACCGTTGCGATTCCGGCGATTCTGATTTCTTCTTCACCGTCCCTCTCAATGTTCATGAGTTTCACACCGGACGCAAGACGACCGTACTTGGAAATATCACCGACCGAAATCCGTATTATGACACCGGTATTCGTAATCAGCAGTATCTCGCGATCCTCCCGAACCAGCTTTGCACCGATTAAGAGTCCTGTCTTATCCGTCAGTTTATGGCAGAGATTACCGTAGCCGCCGCGGTTCTGTGCATGGAATTCCGTGAGTTCCGTCCGCTTACCCATACCGTAGGCAGTGACAGTCAAAAGTTCTTCGCCTGTGCTGTAAGCTGCATTGCGACGACCGCATCGCCCTCGCGGAGCGCAATTCCCTTGACACCGTAGGAATTTCTTCCCGTAACACGAACCGTCTCCTCTGAGAAAAGTATACTCTGGCCGTTCTGCGTCACCAAGAGCACATCTTCCGTTCCGCGGCTCGCCTTAACACCGATGAGTTCATCGTCATCACGGAGTGCAATTGCCGCAAGGCCGTTGCTTCGAACATTCATATAAGCGCTGAGCTCGGTCTTCTTGACCATACCCTGTTTGGTCGCCATGAAGAGATACTTAGTCTCGCTCTTCTTGCGATAGGAAATCATGGCCGTAACTTTTTCATCCGGCTGCAGTTGTAACAGATTTACGATTGCCGTACCGCGCGCCGTTCTGCTCGCATCCGGAATCTGATAAACCTTGAGCCGATACAGTCTTCCCTTATTGGTGAAGAAATCGATCGGACGGTGTGTCGTGGTCATCAGAAGATCGGTGATGAAATCATCCTCTATGGTCTGCATGCCGCGTATGCCCTTACCGCCCCGCGCCTGATTGCGGAAGAAGTCCGGATTCATGCGCTTAATGTAACCGCGGTTTGTCATCGCGACAACAACCACTTCGTCCGGAATCAAGTCTTCGGCCTCCATCTCATCGCTGATCCCGAAACCGGTTCTTCTGTCGTCTCCGTACTTTTCCGCGACCAAATCCATCTCTTCTTTGATGACGGCAAGCAATTTCTTCTCATCTTCGAGTATGCTCTTAAAGTAGGCAATTTTCCGCTCAAGCTCCTGATACTCGGCCTCGAGCTTTTCCCGCTCCAAGCCGGTCAGGGCGCGGAGTCGCATGTCCACAATGGCCTGGGCTTGGACATCTGTGAGTGCAAAACGCTCCATTAAGCTCTGTTTTGCAAGCGCCACGCTGCGGCTCTCGCGTATAATACGTATCACTTCGTCGATGTGATCGAGTGCAATCAGGAGACCCTTTAAGATGTGCGCTCTCTCTTCCGCACGGTTTAAGTCATACCTGGTTCTCCGCGTTACCACATCCTTCTGGTGCTCGAGATAGTGCTCGAGCATCTGCAAGAGATTCAGAACCCTGGGCTCATTGTTGACCAGTGCGAGCATGATGACGCCAAAGGTGTCCTCAAGCTGAGTGTGCTTTAAGAGCCGGTTCAGTACAATCTGCGGATTGACATCTTTTCTGAGTTCAATGACAATGCGCATGCCCTCGCGGTTTGACTCATCCCGAAGATCCGTAATGCCATCCACCCGCTTATCGCGCACCAAATCCGCAATCTTCTCTATGAGTCTCGCCTTATTGACCAGATAGGGGAGCTCCGTCACCACGATGCGATGCTTTCCGTTCTGCATCGGCTCAATATTGGTCACGGCGCGAACACGAATTTTTCCTCTTCCGGTCCGATAGGCCTCCAGTACACCGCTCTTTCCGAGTATGGTGGCTCCGGTCGGAAAGTCCGGTCCCTTGACGAGAGAGATGACTTCATCCAGTGTTGTCTCCCGGTCCGCAATCTTATTCTCGATAAGACAATCGACCGCAGACACCACTTCCCGCAAATTGTGCGGCGGAATATTGGTCGCCATACCGACCGCAATGCCCTGGGCACCGTTGATTAGTAAATTCGGATAGCGGCTCGGCAAGACCACAGGTTCCTGTTCGGTCTCATCAAAGTTCGGAACAAAATCCACCGTGTCCTTATTGATATCCGCAATCATCTCCATCGCAATCTTGGAGAGGCGCGCCTCCGTGTAACGCATCGCCGCAGCGCCGTCGCCGTCTATGGAACCGAAGTTTCCGTGTCCGTCGACCAGGCAATTTCGCATGGCCCATTCCTGGGCCATATTGACGAGTGCCCCGTAAATCGACGAGTCACCGTGCGGGTGATACTTACCCATGGTGTCACCGACAATACGCGCGCATTTTTCTGTGGGCTTTGTCCGGTCCATTGTTCAATTCAAACATGGAGAACAGGATGCGACGCTGCACCGGCTTTAAGCCGTCTCGCACATCCGGCAACGCGCGCGCCGCAATGACGGACATCGCATAGTCGATATACGACTTCTCCATTGTTTTTTTCAGATCAACTTCTTTGATCTGATCAAATACATTCGGTTCCATCCATAGCCCCCGTTTCGTCAAATATCAAGATTTGTCACGTACTTCGCATTGTTTTCGATGAATTCCCGGCGCGGTTCCACCTGATCTCCCATTAAGGTCGTGAAGGTGAGTTCCAGTTCCGAGCGGGCATCTTCATCCATACTCACACGAAGCAACACGCGCCGCTCCGGATCCATTGTAGTCTCCCAAAGCTGCTCCGCATCCATCTCGCCGAGTCCCTTGTAGCGCTGAATCTTGTTGCTATCGTCTCTACCGACTTCCTGCAAAATTCGATTCAACTCCTCGTCGGAGTATGCGTACCAGATGCGCTTATTTTTCTCCAGCTTATAAAGCGGCGGCTGTGCGAGATACACATAGCCCTCCTGAATGAGTTGCGGCATATAGCGGTAGATGAAGGTGAGCATCAGGGTCGCAATGTGCGCACCGTCCACATCGGCATCCGTCATGATGATGATTTTTGTGATAGCGCAGTTTGGAGATATCGAAATCCTCATGGATTCCGGCGCCGAAAGCGGTAATCATCGCCTTAATTTCCGCATTTCCGTAGACGCGATCCATTCTCGCCTTCTCTACATTCAGGATTTTACCGCGGAGAGGCAGAATAGCCTGGGTCTTTCGATCGCGTGCGGTCTTCGCCGAACCGCCTGCCGAATCTCCCTCGACAATGAAAATTTCGCATTCCTCCGGATCCTTACTCGAGCAATCCGCCAACTTTCCGGGCAGCGCCATGCCGTCCAATGCAGATTTTCTGCGCGTTAAGTCGCGTGCCTTTCTCGCTGCCGCCCGCGCATGCTGCGCGAGTATGGCCTTGTCGCAAATTTGCTTTGCAATCGCCGGATTCTGCTCCAAAAAATAAGTGAGCTGTTCACTCAGCACCGAACTCACCGCACCGGTGACCTCGGAGTTCCCGAGCTTCTGCTTGGTCTGACCCTCAAACTGCGGATTTTCAACTTTGACGGAAACAATGGCCGTGAGTCCCTCTCGCAGATCCTCACCTGTCAAATTTTCATCGCTCTCTTTGAGTAACTTTCTGGTCCGTGCATAGTCGTTAAAGGTCTTTGTGATTGCATTCTTAAATCCGGTCAGGTGAGTTCCGCCCTCCGGCGTATTTATGTTATTCACAAATGTGAATATATTTTCATTGTAGCTATCGTTATGTTGCATAGCTACCTCGACCATTACGCCTTCCCGCTTTTCTTCACAGGAAATGACCTGATCGTAGAGCACATTTTTACCGCGATTTAAATACTGCACAAATTCACGTATTCCGCCCTCGAAGTGAAAGCTCTCGCTCTTTCCCTCTTCACGTTCATCCGTCAGAGTGATTTTCAGATTTTTGGTCAGAAAAGCTGTCTCTCTGAGGCGTACACGCAGCGTCTCATAGTCATAAACCGTGGTCTCGAAAATCTCGGAATCCGGCATAAAGTGAACTACCGTACCGTGTAAATCCGGACTGACTTCACGCACCACATGCAGGGGAACCGTTGTTTTTCCGCGCGCAAACTCCTCTTCATAGCATTTTCCGTTCCGGTAGACCTGAACCTTGAGCCGGACAGAGAGCGCATTCACCACGGACGCACCGACACCGTGAAGACCGCCGGATACTTTATATCCGCCGCCGCCGAACTTTCCGCCCGCATGCAAAACCGTAAACACCACTTCGATTGCCGGAATTCCCAGTTTCTTTTTGAATATCGACGGGAATTCCTCTTCCGTTGTCCTTGACTGTCACGGAATTGTCGCGATGTACCGTCACTTCAATCTCGCTGCAGTAACCAGCCAATGCCTCATCGACGGAATTATCCACAATTTCGTACACGAGATGATGCAGTCCCCGCGAAGAGGTCGAACCAATGTACATGCCCGGTCTCTTCCGAACTGCTTCCAGACCTTCCAGAACCTGTATTTGGTCTGCGTTGTATTCTTCACTCATGCACTTTCCTCCTCCGTAACCTCTGTTACCGTTCCCATCTTTACCAAAAATTTCTTGGAAATCTGAAAACCATCCTGCAACAAATTATCCATACCGGTGCTTGTAAGCACGGTTTGTACTTCCCGTATGCTCTTTAAGAGTTGCTTTTGCCTGTCCGTATCAAGCTCCGAGAGCACATCATCCAGTAAAAAAACCGGATTTTCACCGCTCTCTCTCTGCATGAGCGCAAACTCCGACAGTTTCACAGCAAGCGCCGCAGATCTCTGTTGCCCCTGGGAACCGAATTTTCGGAGATCCATTTCCTCGCCCTGTCCTTGACGCAAATAGAACGCAATGTCATCGCGATGCGGTCCGACCGAAGTCGCTTTTTGCCGAAGATCGAATTCACGGCTCCGTTGCAGCGACGCCGCATAGCGCTCTTCCGTGATATTGGGCTCATAGCAGAGACGAAGCGCCTCCTTTTGTCCCGTGAGAGAAGCGTATTTTTCCACACAGATTTCATTCAACTGTTCCAGAAAAACCGCACGACTCTGCATCAGCGCAATTCCGGCTGCAACCAACTGTTCATCCCAGAGATCCAAGGTTTCCATCAATTCCGAACGGAAGGAGAGCTCTTTTAAGAGCTTGTTTCGCTGCAACAAGGCGCGATTATAGTTCAGCAGTTCTTTGACATAGCGTCGATTAAGTTGACATAATTCCATGTCCAGAAAACGACGCCGCTCCGCGGGACCGCTCTTAATCAAGTTCAGATCCTCCGGAGAAAAACCACCATTTTCACCGTGCCGAAGAGCTCGCTTGCGCGACGAAGCGGAATCCCGTCAACCGCAATGCCCTTACTGCCGTTTTTTCTGAGATGAATGTCAATGCGCCTCGGTATATCTCTGCTCCGAACCAAGAGTTTGATGTGCGCCTCGTTCTCTCCGAAACGTATCATTTCTCGGTCTTTGCCGGCGCGCTGTGATTTTGCGCCGGCACAGTAGTATAGCGCCTCTAAAAGATTGGTCTTTCCCTGCGCGTTGTCCCCGTAGAGCAGATTACTCCCCGGCGAAAAGATAAACTTTCCGTTTCGGTAATTTCTGAAATTCTCAAGCTCCAACGATTCGATAATCATGCCCGTCAAAGGAGAAGCAATCTCCCGGATGCAATTTGCGGCCGCGACGTTCTTCGACTTCTCCGTTTACGGAGACCTCTCCGCCCTGAATTGCATACTTCGCATCGGAACCCAGATCGCAGGCTCCCGAGAGTTTCAGTGCCTGATCCAGTTTAATAAAGCGTCTTTGATTTTTACTTCCTTCACGTCTTTTTCCTTCTTCGCCTTAGGCGACAAAATTGACCGGCAAGATCAAATAGACAAAGCTGTCATGCTCATCCCTGAGGAAGCAGGGAGATTTTGCGTTGGTGAAGTAGAGGGTCACGGTCTCATCATCGATGGCACGGAGCGCATCCATCAGAAACTTCGGATTGAACGCAATCAACAAATCGTTTCCGCTCTTTTCACAAGGCACTTCTCCGTCCATCGATCCGTAAGAAGACTTCACCTTCAGCTGAAGCTTTTGATCCCGAATATCAAGAACAATCGGCTTATGATCGCTCTCTTTGATCAAGATGGTAGCGCGGTCAATGTTCCCGAGGAACTTCACACGATTAATTTCGACTCTGGTCACATAGTCTTTCGAGAGCATGTGCTCAATCTTAAAGTACTCTCCGTCGATGAGACGCGAAAGCACCAGCGTCCCGTCAAAGGAAAAGAGCACATGGTTCTTCGAGAAGAAGAGCTCCACCTCTTTCTCGTTGTCATCCTCCATGATCTTGCTGATTTCATTCATGGTCTTTCCGGGGATAATCGCGTGGAAATCTTCCTCGCCCTCGCGCAGCGCAATACTTCTCACCGCGACACGGTGGCCGTCGAGAACCACAAAGGTTGCGACACGACCTTTGATATTGACAAACTCACCGCCCATCATCTTATTGCTGTCGTTCAAAGCCGCCGCAAAGATGGTCTTACGAATGACTTCTTTGAGCGTGAACTGACTGAGGCGCAGGCTGTGTTCCCGCTCTATCTGCGGAAGATAAGAGAACTCCTCACCGTCTCTGCCCGGAATCGTGAAAAGCACATCGCTGCAAGAAATCTTCGTTGTAAAATTCGATTCCGTCTCAATGTTTACGAGTTCATCGCCGCCTTCCAGCTTGCGAATGATATCGCCGACCAGTCTGGCATCGAGTGCTACCTTTCCTTTTTCGCGAATGATACCTTCCACTTCGGTCGAAATTCCGAATTCGGAGTCATTGGCAATCAGGGTCACCTTGTCTTCCGAAGCGTCAAATAAGATACAACTTAAAATGGGGTTGGTCGTTCGGGTCGGAATTGCTCTGGAAACAATTCCCAAAGCCGCTGTGAGTTTCTCTTTGTTGAACGCGAGCTTCATAGAGCCGTCCTCTCTTTCATTTTATCCCGTAATCATAATAATAGGGGCTGTGAGTATGTGAGCATCCACCGCAAAGCCGCTGTCCGTAAGCTTTTTTCACTTGAACAACAGGGTGGATAGTTTGCCTTTCGGGTACATCTCTCTGTGAATTACTGTGCAGAAATCTTCTTTTTCAGGACATCCACGGTCCCGGCGAGATCCTTATTATCCGGGATATCCTGGGATATCTTACGAATTGCATAGAGCACCGTGGTGTGATCCTTGCCGCCGAAGCTTGCCCCGATTTGCTGCAAAGCCGCATCGGTCATCTCGCGGCAGAGATACATGCCGATCTGTCTTGCGGTCGCGAGCTCTCTGGTGCGCTTGTTCCCGATGAGATCCGCTTCGGAAATCCGTAGTGTTCCGCGACAATCTGAATAATGAACTGCGGCGTGATTTCCTGGTGCACATTGGGATCTATGATATCCCGAAGTACCTTCTGCGCGAGCTCCAAATTGACTTCCATGTGGTTCAGCTTGCCGAAGGCGACAATTTTTGTCAGAGATCCTTCGAGCTCTCGAATATTGCTGCGCACATTCGAGGCGATGTACTGGATTACGTCGTTGTCGACATTGATGTGGTCCAGTTCTTCGCGTTTTCTCAAAATCGCCATGCGCGTCTCATAGTCCGGCGGCTGGATATCTACGGTCAGACCCCACTCGAAGCGGGAGCGCAGACGATCTTCCAGGGTAACAAGTTCTCTCGGCGGTTTATCCGAAGATATAATGATATGCTTCTTGGCGCCGTGCAGGGCATTGAAGGTGTGGAAGAACTCCTCCTGAGTTCTGTCCTTTCCTATTATAAACTGAATATCATCGATCAGCAGAACGTCGATGTGGCGGTACTTTTCACGAAATTCGGTCGTCGTGTAGTTGTTTTTGCTTCGGATGGCCTCAATGAGCTCGTTGGTAAAGGACTCACTGGTCACATACTGCACCTTGGCGCTCGGATTATGCTGAAGTACAAAATGTGCGATTGACTGCATTAAATGCGTTTTTCCGAGTCCCACGCCCCCGTAGATAAAGAGAGGGTTATAGATGCCTCCGGGATTTTCGGCGACCGCAAGGGAAGCGGCATGCGCAAGATTATTGTTTTTACCGACGACAAAGGTATCAAAGGTATAGCGCGGATCCAATTTTACGGTGGAAAACGGAGTCAGACCGACAGACGATACATGCGGCTGATTCGAAACAGGAGTTTCATTTTCTCCGCCGTAGAACATAAGGGTGCAGGGAATTCCGGTAATTTGATCGATGGCGGTCTCTATGACTTGCGTGTAATGCGTCGACATGAAGGCCTGAAAGCCGGAATTCGGGGCACTGTTCTCTTTTCCCGTAACCTCCACGTAAAAGAGAGCCCTTCCGTCTTCGTCAAGCGTCAGATGGTGGGGCTTTAACGGAGCAATCCACATCTCATAGGATAACTCTGTCGTAACTTTTTTGTTTTTTACGTAATCCTGTATTTCCGTCCAATGATCCGCGATGGTTTGGAACGCTGCGTTTTGCTCCATGATGAAAGACTCCTTTGCCGCGTTTGGGGATAAGTCGCTCTCAGTATAGCAAAAAGAGAGGACAATCTCAATGAAATCAAAAACGGCCTTGTGGATAAGTCTGTGGGAATTACGTGGGAAGCTTGTGTTTGAATGCGAATAACGGTGGAAATCGGGGTTAACCGTAATTGTGAAGTCACAGCTGTGGATGAGATATTGTTGTCTTTATCCGCATTTCCACAGCTTAAAACGCGGCATAGAGAGCCGTACGGAGGAAAAAACAGTGTGAAATGCGAAAGTTATCAACGAGTTACTCACAAAATGTGAATAACATTATGTAAAGTTGAAAAGCAGGAAGTGCTTTTTGTATACAATGAGTTATCCACAAAAAGTTGTTGAAAATCTGGATAAGTCAGAGCGCTTGCTTGTTTTATCCACAGAATGACGGTACAAATTGTTGAAATCCAAATTCAATATTTTGTAAGCTACGGAAGTGCTTATTTTATCTGCGAATATGCTTAAAATGCGAGCTTGAAAGTTCTTGACGAAAAAGGCACAGTTCCGTATAATAAGCAGGAATATTCCCATGTTTGCGTGATATCTCCGAAAGCTGCTTCCTTATAGGAGCTGTGAGATCAAAGTCGGTTGGGAAAATGCTAGGAAGTGAGGAGGTGTTCTGACAATGAGAAAGGGTACAATGACATTTCAGCCTCATAATGCGCAGAAGTTTCGTGTACACGGTTTCCGTGCGCGCATGGCGACGAAGGGCGGAAGAAAAGTTCTGGCTGCCAGAAGAGCAAAGGGCAGAGCGAGACTGACAGTTTAAAATTTGATCGGCATTCGCGTCGAAGAACAATGGGGTTGTCTGACGACGACCCCTTTCTTTTTCGCTTTGTCCGAAGGCCGGGAAACATACGTATGCAAAGGATTGAGAAAGAATGAGACGCTTTCCGTCGATCAAGGATAACTGTGAGTTTCGGAAAATTTATGAGGAAGGCAGAACCAGAGCGGACCGTAATCTGGTCCTCTATGTTCGTCCGCGTACCACAGGAGAACCGCGCATCGGTATCAGCGCGTCAAAAAAAATCGGCAACAGTGTCGTTCGACATCGTGTGACAAGACTGCTGCGAGAGGCCTTTCGTCTGCATCGCAGTTCAATTTCCGTATCCTGTGATTTGGTATTTGTTGTGCGAAAAGACGGCGCGATGCAGGGATACCATGCCATTGAAGCTTCTTTTTTGAAGCTTTGCCGGGCGCAAGGTATATTAGAGGAGCAATAATGATAAAAAAAATTATGCTCTGTTCGATTCGGTTTTATCGAAGAGTACTCTCTCCCTATAAGGGGCGCTGTCATTGCAGGTTTTATCCGACCTGCTCGCAGTATGCGCTGGAGGCAATTGAAAAGTACGGTGCATGGAAGGGCGGAAAAATGGCACTCTTCCGTATTTTGCGTTGTCATCCCTTCTCAAAGGGCGGATATGACCCGGTTCCGTAAAATTGAAGTAATAGGAGGCAAGCCTTGGAGCTTATTTTTTTGACAAAGTCATCCGCGCCGATTATCGGTCAGGTCGCTTACGTCCTTGGAATGATCATGGACGCACTGTTCCGTTTCACGAGTCAGTTCGGCATTACGAACATCGGACTCAGCATTATTCTCTTCACCGTCATCACGAACCTTTTGATGTGGCCTCTTACGGTGTCACAGCAGAAGTCCTCGAAGTTGATGAGTGTTATGCAGCCGGAACTGCAGGCAGTTCAGAAAAAGTATAAGGGAAAGACAGATCAGGTCTCGATGGCGCGCATGCAGGCAGAGACGCGCGCAGTCTATCAAAAGTACGGAACGAGCATGAGCGGCAGCTGCCTTTTCCTGCTGATTCAGATGCCGATTCTCTTCGGTCTCTACCAGGTTATCTATAAGATCCCGGGCTATGTTCCTTCGGTGTACCGGGTTTTCGAGAGCATTGCAACGCCGGTAATGCAGCAGGGCAATTTTGTGAGCACACTGAGCGAAATCGCACCGAAGGTAAAACCGGTGTTGACGGATACCTCCGCGGTACAGAATGTCATTGATTTCCTCTATAAGTTTACGCCCGCGCAGTGGAACAGCCTTGAGCAGGCTTATCCGGCACTGGCATCGGTCATTTCCACAGGTTCCGCAGAGATTGCGAAGATGAACTACTTCCTCGGCGTCAATCTTGCGACACCGCCGTTCCAGGGCATTAACAGTCCGAATCTCGCATGGATTATCCCCTTCCTTTCTGCGGGGATACAGTGGTACTCGGCAAAACTCATGACCGCCGGCACAAAGAACAACAAGGCAAAAGTCGATGATGACAATATGATGGCGCAGCAGATGCAGAGCATGAACACGATGATGCCCGTCATGTCACTCTTCTTCTGCTTCACCCTTCCGGCAGGTATCGGTATTTACTGGGTTGCCAGCGGACTTTGCCGTATGCTTCAGCAGCTCGTAATCAACGCGCAGCTCAGCAAAATGGATGTCGATGAGATTGTAAGAAAGAATACGGAAAAGGCAAACGAGAAGGCGATACGCGAGGGAAAGAATCCGGCACTCGTAAAGAGTAACTCGGATCGACTGCTTCGCGAAGTTAAGCGCCAAGAGGAAGCGGAGAAGAACGAAGAAGAGCGTCAGCGTCAGCGCACCGAGAGAACGATGAAGCAAGTCGAAGATTCGACGGCATACTATCAGAAGAATGCCAAGCCGGGGTCGCTTGCTTCCAAGGCAAATATGGTTGCAATGTACGATGAGCGCGTCGCAACCAAACGCAAAAAAACAAAGGTAAAAACGTCGATCTTGCAGGCGGAGAGAAGGACAATGAAGACTGAAGTCACTGTGACAGGAAAGACCTATGATGAGGCACTCACCAAGGCTCTTCTGGAGCTCGAGACGACAAGCGATCGCTTAGAAGTCTCTGTTGTGGAACAGGGAAGCAGCGGTTTACTCGGTTTTATCGGAAGTAAGCCCTGGAAACTTCACGCAGTCATTAAGACAGCCGAGCAGCAGGAAGAGAAGCTGCCGGATCAGGCGGAAACTTGCGTGGAAGTCTGTGAAGAGGCAGCTCCCACAGAACCGGTCACTGTAACGCCGGTTATCGAAAATAAGCCCGCAAAGCAGCAGGGAGTAGAAGAAAAGGTGCCGCAGACGACGAACAAAACGCTTGAAGCGGCGAAACCGGAAAAGAAAATGCAGGATGCGAGCATCGAAACTTCGCTGGAAAACGGAAAGAAGGCCGGTATCGACTTCCTCAAAGAGCTCTTTGAAACGTTGAAGCTTGAGGCGGAAATCGATACGCAGATCAGAGCGCAGGAAAAAACCGTTATCTTTCACGTGAAGGGCGAGAACTTGGGTGCTCTGATCGGAAAGCGCGGTCAGACCCTGGATGCGTTGCAGTATCTGGTGAGTCATGTTGTCAACAAGAAGCAGGAGCCGTTTCTTCGCGTTAAGTTAGATATCGGTTCTTATCGGGAAAAGCAGGAAAATAAGTTGAGAGCTTTTGCCAGAAATGCGGCGCGCCGTGTCAAGCAGAGCGGTAAGCCCTATACACTGGATCCGATGACGCCGAATGAGAGACGTATCATCCATGCCGCATTGCAGCGTGATCGCTATGTGACCACACATTCCGAGGGCGAGGGTGAACAGCGCCATGTTGTCATCACGCTTCAGAAGGACGGAGACAGGCAGAAAAAAGAGGGGTCAATCAAATAAGTGCGAAAAGCTGCCGGCAAACAGAATGCTGGCAGCTTTGATTTGTCTTATCTTGGAAGGGAAAAGGATAGTTTTGAGAGAAGAACGAGAAACCGTCGCGGCCATTGCAACTGCACTCGGCGAAGGAGGCATCGGTATTATTCGCATCAGCGGTGATAAAGCACTTGAAATTGCGGATGCGGTCTTGGATCGGCCGATTTCGGGAGCGCCGGGTTATAGCATGCATTATCGTCATGTGCGGGATAAGGGAGAAGTTTTGGATGAAGTATTGGCGAGTGTATTTCGCGCACCGCACAGTTTTACGGGAGAGGACAGCGTGGAAATCAACTGCCACGGAGGGCTTTTTCTCTTACAGCGGGTGTTGGACGCGGTGATGCGTGCAGGCGCTCGTCCGGCGGAGCCGGGAGAATTCTCAAAGCGGGCTTTTTTGAACGGTAGAATCGATCTCGCGCAGGCAGAGGCCGTCATGGATTTAATCGGTGCAAAAAACGAGTATGCCCTGCAGGCCGCTATGAATCAACTGGACGGCAGACTCTCCGACAAAATGCAGGAGCTGCGCTCGGATATTCTGGATGAAATCGCTTGGATCGAGGCGGCCCTGGACGATCCGGAGAACTACGATTTGGAGGGATATCCTGCTTTACTTTCCGGGCGCATTGAGACGATGCTCGCTTCTTTGGAAGAGTTGCTTCGGAGTGCAGATAACGGGCGCCTCTGTCGAGAGGGAATTCCGACTGTCATTCTCGGTTTGCCGAATGCCGGTAAATCGTCGCTCATGAATTTGCTTACCCAAAATGATGCGGCCATTGTGACAGACATTGCGGGCACCACGCGCGATATTCTGACGGAGCAGGTAAGGCTCGGGGAACTCTTACTCACGCTCTCGGACACGGCGGGGATTCGTGAGAGCGAGGACCAAATCGAGAGAATCGGCGTGGAACGTGCCAGAAAGCTGCCGAAGCGGCGGAACTGCTGTTGCTGGTTTTGGACGGCTCCAAACCGCTCAGCGAAGAAGAAAAGGAACTCCTCTCCTATGCGGGCAAACGCAGAAGTATTTTGCTTCTCAACAAGGCCGATTTGGGACTGCGTATGGATGAGACAGAGCTACTGAGTACATACGGCCCCGGAAAGATACTTCGTTTTTCGACAAAAACAGCGGAGGGACTTTCCGCCCTAGAAGAGACAGTCACGGAACTCTTCTTCGAAGGCGTGTTTGACAATCGAAGCGAACTCCTTTCCGTCAATGCGCGTCACAAAGAGGCAATCAGAGAGGCAATCGAGAGCCTTCGCAATGTGCAGGCATCCGTCTCGGCAGGAATGCCGGAGGACTTCTTTTCGATTGATTTGAGCGCGGCGTACCGCGCACTCGGAACCATTACCGGAGACAGCGTTGAGGACGATGTCATCAATCGCATTTTTGAAAAGTTTTGCACAGGAAAGTAAGTGTGTGATGATAGAAGAGAGATATGATGTAATTGTAGTCGGAGCCGGTCATGCGGGCTGTGAGGCAGCATTGGCGGCAGCGCGTTTGGGGCTGAAGACAATTATTTTTACCGTAAGCGTTGACTCCATTGCCCTGATGCCCTGTAACCCGAATATAGGCGGAACGTCCAAGGGACATCTGGTGCGCGAACTCGACGCGCTGGGCGGCGAGATGGGACATGTGATCGATAAGACCTTTATCCAGTCGCGCATGCTCAACGAGTCGAAGGGGCCGGCGGTTCATTCGCTGCGCGCGCAGGCGGATAAACAGGCCTATATCGCGGAAATGCGTCGTGTTCTGGAGAGAAACCCACAAATTACGATACGGCAGGCAGAGATATCCACAATTTAACCGAGGATGCTGTGGATAAACTGGGGAAAATACGCTGTATCGGTGTAAAAACAGTCTCGGGAAGTCTCTACTATGCCGGGGCTGTCATATTGGCGACCGGCGTGTATCTCAATGCGCGCTGTGTTTTCGGTGAGGTCAGCGAGGAAACGGGACCGAACGGGCTCAAGGCTGCCACAAAATTAACCGCTTCTCTTCTCTCCCTCGGCATCGAAATGCGTCGCTTTAAGACGGGAACACCGGCTCGGGTCGACGGAAAAACACTCGACTATTCCAAAATGCAAGAACAAAAGGGAGATGTGCCTGTAATTCCCTTTTCCTTCGACACCGATCCGGCCACAGTACAGCGGGAGCAGGTGAGCTGCTGGCTCACGCATACGGGCAGCGAAGTAAAGCGCCTGATTGAGAAAAACATCGATCGTTCGCCGCTCTACAACGGCGGTATTCACGGAACCGGTCCGCGTTACTGCCCCTCAATTGAAGATAAGGTGATGAAATTTCCGGACAAAGAGGGACATCAGATCTTTGTTGAGCCGGAGGGTCTGTATACCGATGAGATGTATCTCGGCGGTATGTCCTCTTCTCTTCCCGAGGATGTCCAATATGCGGTGATACACGCGACTCCCGGTCTTGAAAATGCGGTCATAGTACGCAATGCCTACGCGATAGAATACGATTGTATCGATGCGCGACAGTTGACTGCGAGTCTTGAGTTCAAGGAGATTCCGGCTCTCTTTGCAGCCGGACAGATCAACGGAAGCTCGGGTTACGAAGAGGCAGCAGCCCAGGGTCTGATTGCCGGAATCAACGCCGCACGGAAGATTCAAAAGAAAGAGCCGTTTGTTTTGGACCGTTCGGAGGCCTATATCGGTGTTCTGATTGATGACCTCGTGACGAAGGAGAGCCATGAACCTTATCGCATGATGACCTCGCGTTCGGAGTACCGCCTGCTGCTTCGCCAAGACAATGCGGACCTGCGTCTCTCGGAGCGTGGTTACGAGCTGGGATTGGTCGGGGAAGAAAAGATACAGAGACTTAGGGATAAACGAAGCGGAATCGAAGCCGAGCGGAAACGTCTCACGGCAACGCATATCGGTGCAAGTGCCGAGAATAATGAATTGCTTCTTAGACTGAATTCCACGCCTCTGAAAAACCGGTATTTCTCTCGCGGAGCTTATCAAGCGACCGGAACTGAATTATGAGTTGATAACGCCCTTGGATCCGGAACGCCCGAAATTGCCGCAATCTGTATGCGAACAGGTGAACATAGAATTGAAATACGAGGGCTATATTCGTCGCCAGGAACAACAGGTGAAACAATTCAAGCGCTTGGAAAACAAATTGCTGCCGGAAGATTTGGACTATGAGTCTATCGGAAGTTTGCGCCTCGAAGCAGTGCAAAAGTTAAAGATGCTGAAGCCGGGATCCATAGGACAGGCCTCCCGCATTTCGGGCGTCTCACCTGCGGATATCTCGGTTTTTGCTGGTCTGGCTGGAGTCCCACAAGTATAGAAAAAGGAGGAAGCATATGACGCTTGAAGCGTTGAACGAGTTTGTCCGTGATATGCGAACAGCTTTGAAGCTCTTTCCGAGTCGGGAAAACTGTCTTTGTCAGACGGACAGATTGCTCAGTTCGCACAGTTTTATGAAGATATGCTGGAGAAGAATCAGGTCATGAATCTGACCGGCATAACGGAGCGACGGGAAGTCATCGTGAAACACTATATCGACAGTCTGCTTCCCGCCTGCCTGCTCCCCGATTTTCCGAAACCCGGCACAAGACTTTTGGATCTCGGAAGCGGTGCGGGTTTTCCCGGCATTCCGCTTGCAATTGCTTTTCCGAACCTTCAGCTCACTTTAATGGACAGTCTTAATAAAAGGATTGTTTATTTGACAGATGAGATTGTAAAACTCGGGCTTCAGAATCACACCGAAGCGCTCCACGCACGCGCAGAGGAATTGGCACGACAGGCAGGACAGCGGGAAGCTTATGACTATTGCAGCTCGCGTGCGGTTGCCCGTCTTGCGGTGCTCTCCGAGTATTGCCTTCCCTTTGTGAAGGTCGGGGGGCAGATGCTTGCCTATAAAGCGGGAGAAATTGAGGAAGAGCTATCCGAAGCCCAATTTGCAATCAAGAAGTTGGGCGGTAAAACGGATCAGGTAGTTTCCTTTTCACTTCCCGATGATGCGGGCAAGCGAAGCTTGGTGGTCATTCGAAAGATTAAGGAGACTCCGCGAATTTATCCGAGAAAAGCGGGGATGCCGACGAAGGCACCTCTGATGCAGAAATAAAATCAAACGTTGGCCGCTCAGGTTTGTTGAATGCCTGTACCGGAACGGTGCCTGTACCGGAACGGAGATAATTCGAGTCGAAAGAGACTCGGAAGCGGACCCCGGAAAGAGTCGAGACTGTGTGGAAATCACCGCCTCGGCTCTTTTTTATATAATGTTTCACGTGAAACATTATAAGCGGAGTACATGTTTCACGTGAAAAGTCAAGTTACAAGTGCTAGCTGAATTTTTAATAGGGCAAGGATTGCATCGGAATCGATCGATTCAACAAACATAGCGCTTGCGTAATTTAGAGACAATCGAATGCAGCATCGGATCATATTTCTCTGCATACTGTCGAGTACACAGTTCATCACAGCTGTATCTGATTGCGGGATATTTCGAAACTGCGGATATACTTAGACGGAGGATTAGACGAATTCAAGATCACTGTAGAATGCAAGGAAGCGGATTTTGATTCTGTTTCACGTGAAATCTAAGCGAGTACTGTGGTTGTGTTAATGAAAGTCCGTCGGTATTCCGTTTTGAACGAAGAAACGATACGGAAAACTGTCGTGTAAAGTAAAATGTAATAACAAAGCCAAACCAAAAGCCAAAGTCAAACCAAAGCCAAAGCAAAATCTAAAGCCAAAGCCAAAGCCAAAGCCAAAGCCCCAAAAGCCAAAGCCAAAGCCAAAGCCAAAGCCAAACCAAAAGCCAAAACCTAAAGCAAAAGCTAAACCAAAAAGCCAAAGCCAAACTCAAAGCCAAAGCCAAACTCAAAGCTAAAGCCAAAGCTAAAGTCAAAGTCAAAGCCAAAGTTAAAGCTAAAGTCAAAGCCAAAGCCAAAGCCAAACTCAGACCCAAAGCCAAACCTACCCAAACTCAAACCCAAACGAAAGCGTAGTTGTAACAGCATAAATCAGCATTTTAGCGATAACTATGGTTGAGGCTTCATTCAAATCCAAAGTACCATGGTTCGAATCGGTAAACAACAATGGCGGTGATGTAAGCACAACTGAAAGAAACGGATAAGCACAGAAAAAAGTGTGTACCGACTGAACGACAAATCCGAGAAATTGCCTCACATGAGCTATATAGTATCCAAGGTATACCGATACGGTAGGAATCTAAAGTAATAATGAGGAATCATTTGACTCATCAGAGAAGTCGGAATGATAGGGACTGTAATAAGTCTGGGCGGAGCACGTTACGCTACCTTGGAATTGAAGCTGTCAGCCGGTCGGTAATGAGAGCTGTGCCGGTTCTCATTTAAGATTCAACGAAATGTACTCACGGAAATAATGGAGGTATCATTGCAGGGATATCATCGGGTGCGGCATATTTAATCCGGCGTTAATCCGTGTATACCCGTGTTCTTGAACCAAGATAAATAGATGTATCACGTGAAACAGTATGGAACGCGATTGCCGTAGTGTGAGGTAACGAAAGCTTCCTCTCTTGTGCTTGGCAGAAGTTAAACTGCGCCTTTCCCGGAAAAGTTCGATTGATTGCGCAGAGCTTCGATCACAGGAAAGCGATGTTTCACGTGGAACATAATAGAATATAGTTTTGTTGTGTGTGCAAAGATTCCAACATAAGCGGCAATGTTTCACGTGAAACATCCCGGAAAGATATTGGTGCGGTTATGATGTAACGAGAGCATCTCGTCGTGATACCGGGAAGAAGTTTATTGTGCCGATCGCAAAGCCTCATTTCAGTACAATCGCTATCCGATAGGAACCGGTAAATAATGAGGATCGAGAACTATCGAATTATTTGCATGGATACGATATTTCATACGAAACAGTACGGAAAGCAATTGTCCGAGTTGTAAGGTAACGAAAGCGTACTCTCAATAGTTTGGCAGAAGTTAGACTGCGCCTTTCCCTGATATGTTCGATTGATAGCGCAAAGCTTCAAACAAAGAAACGCAATGTTTCACGTGGAACGGAAAAGGAAGAAATCGGATGTTGTCGAAAGCGTCTATGTGCTGCTCTCCGGAAGTTTGATTATGTGCGCAGAGACTCCATCAAGAATAGCGATGTTTCACGTAGAATGGTACAGAAAGCTACTTTATGGCCATGGATGAATGCGTTCTATTGTGATGCTTTATTAAGTTTTATAGATCCGTTCTCAGCAAGATGGTTTCGGTGCATGTGCTATACTGGCTTAGCTACAATGCTGTTATGACCCATCGCGCAGAAATTTATCGAATCATAGCGAGTCATGTGGAACAAGTTTAGGAAGCTATTTTACTTGATGCGACGTGTTGATCGTATTCGATTCCGGCACATGGAAGACCTTATGTTGCGCCATTATCGATATGCTCTGTGCAATGGGGCTTTAAGTCGATAGCACAGGGAATTAGGCTAGTTCTGTTGAGCGTTTAGAGATTCTACCGGCATTGAATGATGTTTCACGTGAAACATGCCTTGTTTTGTGCAAATCGTATTTGAGCTATTTCAAATTCGAAGTGATAACGGACGACTGCAATATTGAACTCAAGTAATCTGTTTCTTGCAAAACAGATATGGATTTCAAAGGGTTTGCCGTGTGGATGATACCTTGCTCCGTTCAGCAAGGTATCGGTATTCCTAGAGTACCTGTCGTCCAAGCCATCCGAAATTTCTTGAAACCTAGCTTATAATACAAACGCAATCAGCGCAGTCTATTTTCGTCTAAACCTTGGTCGGGGTATTACAGCGGTGGAGAATTCATGTTAAGACTTATGCGTGATTGAGTTGTGATTGAGCGATATGTTTCACGTGAAATCGATAGATTAAGCTTCCCATCTGTCACGCTTACAGAATAGCTTGTATGGAAGTAATTCTGAGAAGGTGTCAAAGTTGCCGCGTTTCGTCTCCGCCGAGATAAAGAATTTAAAGCGTATATGTCATACGCCTTAAATACAATGCGCTGTCATTTCTGTTTTTCTTTGGGAATTACAAAGATGGTCTCGGTTTTCCGGAGTCTCTGTTTGATTGAGTTCGGTAAAAGCCTTACGTTTCATCTTCGACTGTTATCTTTGATGTGCTTTCACTCTGATAGACCGCAAACGGATTGTGTTTCACGGGACTCATAGGTGATGGTTCGAACCGGTTTAAGCTTGTCACTGCGTTGTTTCACGTGAAACAACGTATGTATCCTTACATGTGAAATGAAAATCAATGGGGATACGTAATAGGAACTTTTCTCCGGAATCTACTGTTTTGCTAGGTCATCTATATCGACACAGAGGACAGAGAAGACTGGTAATGCGATGAATTCGGGCGAAGACGAAAAGCGTAAGGTGCTGCTGAATTTAAAATGGAAGGAATTTGTGTCAATAATATATTTGCGAACGTTTAAGCTGATTTCCGAAGTATCGGTGTATTTTCGGTGAAAGGATTTCAGAGAGTATCAAAAGGCAAATGTTTGTATTGCGAAAATCAATATCTACTGAATTTCAATGTGTGTAAGATGCAAATGATAATCCTGTTCTACCGCAAGCGGCACGAGGGCGCAGAAAAATGCCGATTGAGACAATATGCGTGAGAAAATACCGCTGCGGGGGGGGCGTTTATTATTTCTCGCGAACTTAATTTGTGTTATGATATAGAACAAAGTGAAAAATTATCGAGTAGAGAGGCGCACGGTGAAGCAATCATGAAAAAAATCATTGCATTGTCAAATCAAAAGGGCGGAGTTGGAAAAACGACAACTGTCGTTAATCTGGCGGCGGCATTTGCAGAAGCCGGTATGCGTGTATTGGCGGTTGACTTTGACCCGCAGGGAAACTTATCGAGCGGGCTCGGGATTGAAAAGAAAAAAGACGATAACACGATATATGAGCTGTTGATGAATGCGTGTACGTTTGAGGAGGCGGTTCATAAGAGCTATTCCGAGAATTTGGATGTGCTGACATCCAATGTAAATCTCTCCGGGCTGGAACTCGAACTTCTGGAAAAGAAGAATCGCGAGTATGTTCTGAAGCACTATCTGGAGGCTGTCGTCGATCGCTACGACTATATTTTCATCGACTGCCCTCCCTCTCTGAGTCTTTTGACCATCAACGCATTGACCGCGGCGACCGATGTTATCATCCCCATTCAGTGCGAGTATTATGCGATGGAGGGACTCAACCAAATGTTGCGCAGCATTAAGCTTTTGCAGATGAAGTTAAATCCTGCGCTGCGCATCAACGGTATTGTATTTACGATGTATGATGCGAGAAATAATTTGTCCCAACAAGTTGTGGACAGTGTGAAAGATGTTCTGAAGGAATATATCTATGACACGGTTATTGCAAGAAATGTGCGTGTTGCGGAGTCTCCGAGTTACGGAATGCCGGTGACTGAGTATGACCCGCGTTCTACCGGTGCGGAAAATTACCGCAAGCTTGCGGCTGAGATTTTAATGAGAGAGGCAGAGTAATATCTATGTGTGCGGTGAGTAAAAAGCGTAGACTCGGTAAGGGGCTCAGCGATCTGCTGGGCGGTATGGACCATCTCGAAGAAAAAAAGGAAGAGACAGCGGTAGCGGGCAGTGAAGTTTCTGTCGAGCAGACCGCTGCTCCGGTGCAGGAGAAGGAAATGTTACTCCGCATCGAAGAGGTGCACGGAAATCCGGATCAGCCGCGCAAGCATTTTGATCCGGAAGCTTTGCAGGAACTCTCGGACTCCATTCGTCATTTCGGTGTATTGCAGCCTCTGCTGGTACAACGGGATGAGAAGGGCGGTTATCGGATTATTGCCGGTGAGCGGCGTTACCGTGCGGCCCAGGCAGCCGGACTCAAGGAAATACCGGTGTTGGTCAGAGATTACAGCTCGCAGCAGGTGGCGGAAATTTCCATCATCGAGAATGTGCAGCGCGCCGATTTGAATCCGATTGAAGAGGCAATGGCGTATCAGATGTTGATACGCGACTATCATCTCACGCAGGAGGAAGTCGCGGACAAGGTGAGCAAAAGTCGCACGACGGTCACCAATGCGCTTCGCCTTTTGAAGCTTGCAGAGGGGGCTCGCGATCTTTTGGTCGAGGGAAAAATTTCTTCGGGTCACGCAAGGGCACTGCTCGCATTGGAGGACGAAAGCGAGCAGGAACTGCTTGCGGAGAAAATTGTCGCAGAAATGCTCAGCGTTCGCGAAGCGGAGAAGCTGGTCAAGCAGGCAAAGAAAAAGCGCAAGGAGAAAAAAGAAAAGAAGGTCGAGACCGAGGATCTCAGTTTGTTCTATCAGAGCTACGAAGAGAAGATGCGGGGCATACTTGGCACCAAGGTCCACATCAACCGACGAGATAACAACAAAGGGCGTGTGGAAATTGACTACTATTCAATGGCTGAGTTGGAGCGCATCATGGATTTGTTGCGCACCGTAGAGAATAAGTGAGGGGGCACTGTGTATGCAAACAGTGATATTTGGGGTTTTAGCCGCATTTGATGCGATTCTTTTGATTCTAGTGATCTATCTCCTGAGCAGATACGGGAAAATGAAGCGCTCTTATGACTATTTCATGCGGGGCAGAGATGCGGAGAGTATGGAGGATATGATACTCGGTCTGGAGGAAGCACTGCGCGATTTGAGATCGGAAGACAGAGCCAATAAGGAGGCCATTCGTGTTCTGAACAAGAATCAGAGGGCTTCCTATCAGAAATTCGGTATTGTGCGCTACAATGCGTTTAAGGACATGGGCGGAAAAATGAGTTTTGCGATTGCCTTGCTCGACTACACCAATACCGGCTTTATCATGAATACCGTGCACTCTCGCGAAGGCTGCTATCTTTACATTAAGACGGTGGATTGCGGTCAGACCGAGGTATTGCTCGGTAGCGAGGAAAAAGATGCGCTGGAGCAGGCGCTTGGATACAAAGAGAGCTAACTTAATAAAATCGAAAGAAATCTTTGCTAGCTTTTAGAGAGAAAATAAGCAGAACTATGGTAGTATTATACCAAGTTCTGCTGTACATGCTGAACGGCGGAATTGGAAAAATTCCGCCGTTTTTTTGAAAAAAAATCGAACCTTTTACTGCAAATACCCGTCCTTATATACGTGGAGTGACTTACGTTGAGGTGGCAACATACTTGGGGAGGGAACGTGATATGACGACAGCAAAGGCAGATGCACGCAGACGGTCTTCTCACATTGTATTTTTGATCTTGCTGCTATGGCAGTGCATGCTTTGCTGCGGCACGGTGTGGGCGCTCGATCGCGTGTCAAACTTTAGCGTGGAGCAGATTCAAGCGATAGGGGTATCGGATCGGGCTTTTGCGGAAGCGATTTTTGACAGCATCTCGGCACATATCGAGGACGGAAGCTATCCGATATCATTCGAAGACAGTACGGAGAAGATTTTACTTGAATACGGAATCGGTACGGAGAATGCCGGGATTCGGGCGAACGGAAGGGAAATTCGAGATATCGCCGGGATTCATCTGCTCCGGAATGCGGCCTATATCGACCTTTCGGGAAATGTGATTTCGGACTTAAGTCCGCTTGCTGCGAATCCCGAAATCGAAGAACATCAAACATATTTTGGGGCGCGGGAAATAGACTTGCGCGACAATCCCATTGCTCGCGTGCCGGAGAAACTGCGCGGATTTGAAAACGGTCACTACCGTCTGGACAGCAGCTTGATTCTCCCACTCCCGTTTTATGACAGAAACGGAACGATTGACAGACGAATCATACTGCACAGCACAGAGCAAGGGGAAAAGGCGGTCGTAGTTCGAACTTGCGGCGAAGCCGAGATTCTGCAAAGTGCGGAAAACGCATTTCAGCAGTCTTTTACCGCAGTGACAAGTTACCGGAGCAGTGCGGCGGAGGAAGAGGCAATCGGACTTCGCTGGTCGCTTCCCTTCGAATGTCGTCGCGTGAGAGTATTTCGGGATGAGTTAAGGCTTGAGAACGTGGGGGGCGTGGAATTGATTGCGGAGACAGCGGATGGAGAACCGCTCTCCGGAATATGCTACCGTCTGATCCGTGAAAGCGGCGGTTCGGCTGCCGTATTGCCGGAGCATACGGAGTTCTGTACCGATGCGAACGGAAAATTGCTGCTTTCAGACTTGCCGAGCGGGAGCTACCGGCTTGAGCAGGTGAATTTCCCGCCGGACTGTCACACGATGCAGGATACATTTCGATTCATTGTAGCGGAAGCCCCTGCGTCGGAAGCTTTGACACGCGGACGAGATATGACATCGGATTCTTTCGATGAGATTGAGTTTCGCGAAGAAGTGTGGAATCTATATTTCTCGGCAAGCGGGCCCGTTTTGGGAATCGAACTTGAAACCGGAGATTCGCATATGCGGAATGCGAATTTCCGTGTCGCACACGGATTCATAGCGGAGGGCGATGAAATCGGGCTGCTGAGGGGCGAAATTTGGAGCACGGAGCTTACAGCTTGCTGCCGGAGAGCCGTGTACTGCTTTATGAAGATGAACGCTTATTGGGCAGCTACGGGAGTCCCGCTGAGGCGAGACAGGAACTCAATCGGCATTTGCGGGAAGGAAACTTGCAAGACGGCAGTCAGCGCATTCTTGTGACGGAGGAGCTCTCTTGTCGGGAACGGACACAGCCTTTGCGCGCGGTGTTTGTAAAACAGACGGCGAGGACGGTAGAGCGCATCGTCGTAAAAAAGAGTTGGGCTGCGGAGAGAACCGAGGAGGAAGCTTATTTTCGCCCGCTGCTCTTGCGTGACGGAGAAGTGCTTGCGGTGCTCGGAGAAATCAAGGCAGTGAATACAAGCAATCATTGGGAGGCTGTCTGGGACTTGGCGGCAAGTCCTTCCGATGCGCGGAGAAGCCGAAGCGGCTGGGCAAGCGCAAATGATGCCGAAGATGCCGAGCGGTTTCGAGAAGACGCTGTTATATTCTCCGGCGTCTTGCCGGAAGGCTGTGTAATCGGCATTGAGGAAATGGATATCCCGTTTGGCTGGATTCCGCAATATGAAGCGGTTCACTATCAAGGAAGGGACGCGATATTTCAAGTCTGCAATCAACCGGCGTTTCCGTTTGAGGCTGAAAGTGTCATGCTTACGCGTGGGATCAATCTTACGCGTGAGATCGATTTGCCGCTTGTAAGGCGGGAAACAACGCGGGAAGAAAGACGGCATAGAAAGAGGCGCGGGCAAACACAAGCGAATACAGCGAAGATTTTAAATTTCGAAGCGGCAGGGCCGGGGCCGGAAGCAACGGAAACGCGCGTTGCAGCGGATGGGACGAAAAGCGATACGGGGAATAAGAAAGAGGAAATAAGCGAGAACTTGATGCTGCGAGAAGGGAAAAGAACAAAGCAGCAGGCGAAACTGCCGCTTCCGTGGGCCAAGTTAGAAACGTGTAAAATGCACAGAGGGCGCTCGATACATTCGTACCTTCGCGGAAAGCGTCTGCGAATCGGGAAACGTGCGAAAGCAAAGCGCACAGGGCAAAAGTTACCGCAAACAGGAGAAAGACAAGAGGGCATTTGCCCGGATGTAACATTGCTTTTGGGCTTGTGGATGTCGCTGCTGTTATGGCAGTCGGCTGTGAAGCAGTGTTTGCACAAAAACGGGGGGACTGACAGGTGCTGAGTTTACGGGAACAACGGGTTGTGGAACTGGTCAGAGAATACCAAAAAGGGGATGTACAGGCTTTTGACGGAATTTACTCCCTCTGCTATCAGCCGATTTATTATCTGATTTATAAGATGGTGCGAGACAAGCATGAGGCTGAGGATCTCACACAGGAAGTGTTTTTGCAAATATTCCATCGAATCGAAGACTTGACGGATCCGAAGAGCTTTAAGTGTTGGTCCAATCGCATCGCCTATCACAGCACCCTGGACTATATCACTTCCGTTCGTTTTACAAGCACCAAGGGGGTTCCGTTGGAGGAGATTCTGGAGTCGGAGCTGAGAGCGGGTGCGATGTCAGCCGGGGGGATGTCGATTGAGCAGCTGGAACAGCGACATACCATTATGACTGCTGCGGATCAGCTTTCCTGGCCGTTACGCGCCACGCTCTTGCTCAAGTTCTTTTCGGAACTTAGGGAACGGGATATTGCGGAAATAATGGATGTGCCGGTCGGAACGGTGAAAAGCCGACTTGCCGAAGCGAAGAAAAAGATGAAGAAGTTGCTCGGAAATAAACTCTTCTGCTTTAGCCCGTTCAGCTTTTATACTTTCTTTCTCCATTTGGAATACCTGCAAACGGGAGGTCGGGCGGCCTTGGCCTCTTCTGCTGTTGTCGGCAAAGCGGCGGCGGCAGTCCTCCTGTCCACGGGACTAATCGGCAGCGTTGCGCTGCGAGGTATCCGTATTTCCGCGGTGCAATATCGAGATCCTTCCCGTTATGTCAATGAACAGCTGCTGCGCTTTCAGGTGACGAGCGGAGCTCCGATTAAAAAGATAAGTTTGTCCGGAGAGGAAGAAATTCCCTTGCTTCGGAACGGAAAAGCGTACGAAGCAATTGTCGTAAAAAACGGGGTCTATACGATAGAGGCAATCGATATCGCAAATCATAGGGTGAAAAAGCGCATTCGAATTTCAAACATTGACAGCGAAGCGCCGGTATATCTCGGATATCAAGAGCGAGAAGCTTGGATGCATCTGCGCTTTTCCGATGAGGCGGCACAAATAGACTGGGATACACTGTGTTGCGAACATGAAGAACAGACAGTAGAGGGCGTCTCGATAGACAGAGAAAACGGTGTTCTGCGAATACCGCAGGAGCTGTTACCGCTTCGGGTTAAAATTCAGGACAGGGCGGGAAATCAGGCGGTCTATCTGTTCCGGCAGGGGGAGGCGGCGGTACTTGAGTCGGAAGTGACGGAGCCGGAAGAAATCGCAGGCGAGACATACTGAGCAAAGGACATTCATCTGAGGAGGACAACATGCGTCGACTTGCGGACAGAAGCTTGTATCTTGGAATCAGACTTTGTGTTTTCTTGGCACTCCTCTTGTTTGGGATGACGCTTTCCCTGCGAGAGGCAGAGGCGGGAACAGAACTGCGGATTTCACCGGAGTTTTTTGTGGATGAGACATCCGGTATTTTATTCCTCTGCGAAGTGGAAAATGAGAGTGAACGGGAAATCCCGGAAGTATATCTTTCGCTGCGCCTGCCGGAGGGAAGCGAGGATCAGGTATACAGCTTCGCAACCGCGGAATTCCTGCGGGAAGGGACCGAAGGTGTGCGGTATGATTCGTTTCCTAGCGGGGAGCCGCTGCAAATTTTTGTCCCTTCGCTAAAACCGGGGGAACTGTGCCTGTTGCAGGCCGAGGGAACGGTGGCCTTCGCAGAAACAAGCGAGGGGAGGCGCACGGAGCTCGAATTGGAAGCGAGTTTGCGGCGCGGGGAAGAGGAACACACGACAAGGAAGCGCTATGATCTTTCCGGACGAATGAAAGTGCCGGCGACGGACGCGGCCCCCTTGCTCGGCGAACGAATCGGTACTGCAAAAATGCGGGATGTCAATCAACAGGCGGAATTGAGGAGAACGGAACTTCCCGCAGGGCAGCTCGAACTTGATCTTGCAAAGGCCGCTCCGCCGGCAGAAGGGAGGCGCCAAACGAGCGGACTTCCGGTGACAGAGATTCTGGTCTGCAGTCTGGCTCTCTGGATGCTAAGCATACTCTTAAAGCAGCTGGCCGTCTATTTCGAAGAGGGAAGGCGAAAGTTCGATCCGAAGCGGAAACGCTCTCCGCGGAAGGACATAGATAAGGATGAGAAAAGGGACTAAGGCGCTTCCGGTATAGCTTTATTGTTTGAATCAAAAAGGCAGCAAGCCCGAGGGCTTGCTGCCTTTTTATGAAACAGGATAAGTACAGCGCGACTGTTTCCGTTCGGATAGGGATTGCACGGAAGCGATACGCATCAAAGCTCCACGAGATGAAACGGAAGCATGGAGGCGGTGAGAAGCTGTGCCTCGCGAAGATGCGGGGTAAAGAGTAAAAATCTGGCGGGGCGTGTAACTCTCCAGCAACCAGTGAAGAACGGTGCGAAGCCGCTGTTCATCGTAGTTTGCAAAGCTGTCGTCCAGTAGGAGCGGCAGTGAATTGTTGCCGAACTGCAACAAATCCGCGGCGGCGAGGCGCAGTGCAAAGTATACCTGGTCCACGGTGCCGGCACCTGCTTGTTCAATCGGAATCAACTTACGCGAGGTGTTCAAAAAGATATTCAGATTCTGATCGACCGAAAGGGAATCATAGACATTTCCGGTGATGCCGGAGATGAGCTGTGAAGCGGACTGATTCAGGTGGCGGCCGAAGGAGTCATGAATGGTCTCCGAGAGTCGGGCCAGGGTTTCCGTTGCGATATTGATGGCCTCTATCTCGGTATTCAGACGGTCGTTTTCGGCGACCACATTTTTCAACGCGGCGGTCTCGTCCTTCAGAGCGGAAAGCTGTTGTAACTGCTGTTCCAGCAGCCACTGACTCTTCTGCTGGTTTGCCAAGGATTGTTCCGTCTCCGCCTGCTGTGTCTTTAAGAGGCGCAGCTTCTCTTCGATATCGTAGACGGCGGATTCGCTGCGCAAAATTTCGTCTTGCAAATCCAAGAGTTCCGCAATTTTTCCTTTGCGCTCGCCGCGAGTGCACTCGGACGCCTGCTGAGTTCGTTCTCCAACAAAAGCTCGGGGAAATGTTCACGGATCAATTGCCGAATCTTGCGAGTTGATTTTCGGCGCCGCCGTCCGGCGAGAAGAACCGAGAGGAGCAGACAAACACCGAGGGTGACACAGCAGACAGCCGTGACGCAGAGCAGAGCCTGGAGCTTATTGGCACTGTCCGGGACCACGCGCAACATCGTAAAGTAGAGTAAGAGTGCCAGCGGAAACAAAAGAAAGCCGGCAATGGTCCGAGCGCGCAGTTGTGTCCGTGAGCGCAGTGCTTTGCGTTCGCTCTGCCAGTCGGAAATCTGTGTCTGAAAGCGAAGTAAGGACTGACGATTTTGAAAACCGCGCTCTTCCATGGTCTGACGTTTGGCGGCCAAGGCTTTTACAAGCTTTTCCTTTTCGCTTTGCAAGGTTTCCTGAACACTCTGACTGTCCTGCCTGGAAGCGCTCAGGCTTTGCATGGTATTCCGGTAGCCGGGAACGGAAATCTGCTCCTCCAGCTTGCGAATTTCAGAGATATTCGCCGCATAGTGCTTGGCGGCATCCGGCACAATGCGCTGTTCAAAGGCTTTGCGCTGATCGCGAAGATAAGCGGTCGCGCGGTCAATGTTCAGCGTATGTTCGCCGGTCGCATTCATGTTGGCAATGTAGTTCTTTAATTCCTGCGTCATACCGGAATCGGTTGCGCTTCGAAGTTGCCGTATGCTGACCGTGTTCATATAGGCGGTCTGACTGAGGCCGCAGAGACAAGCGCGGAGAAAGGTCTCCGGATCTTCAACGGCAAGTCCGGCGCTCTCATCGATGATGGTGAGGTCGAGCGGATTCTTTCGAAAATCGCGTTCGATGCGGTACAGCTTACCATCCTCCTCGAAGCGCAGGCTTCCGCCGTAGGCGCCCTCTCCGAACCATGGTTCATAGAGTGCATAGGCGTCTGTTTTCGAGGCGCGTCCGCGCGCGCGTTCCAAACCGTAGAACATGGCGCGGAGAAAAAGGTGGAGCGTCGACTTTCCGGCCTCGTTCGCACCGTAGAGGATATTCAGGCGGTCGCCGAAAACAAAGCGTCGATTCTGCAGGGCACCGAATCCGCGGATATTGAGCTCACGGATAATCATTACTTTTGCCCCCTTTCCTCTGTCGTGTGGAGCAGCGCGCTCACACCGTAATAGAGTGCTTTTTTTATCGAGCGGGCTCAGATTCGGCTTATCCAGTTCCCGGATGAAGAAACCCTATCATATCAGAGGAATGCTCCGCAAACAGGCGCGAAAAATCATATTTGGGTTCGGAGTAGTCAAAGAGCTCTGCGATGCGGAAGCGCTGCCGCAGTGCATCCAAATCAAAGACCGTATCCGGATCCCGGAGCCCCTTGATTTGCAGACGGTAAATATTTTGATTGCCTCGTCTTGCGAGCTCATCGCTCAGAGTCATCAGTAACTCCGCATTGGTAGAGTCCGGTGTGACGTGGACAATCAGGGAAGTGTACTGTGTTTTTGCGAGTCGCACAAAATCAAGCGAGGTGACTTGGCGGGTAATGTCATTGATTTCTCCGAGAAAATAGCCGTGCGGACCGGTCTCCGTTAAGTCGAGCGGTTCGGGGGAACCGCACCAGGCCACTTTGCCGGGAACCGCAATCTCGGGTTTATGAATGTGTCCGAGCGCGCAATAGGAAAAGCCGGATTCCGAGAGCTCCTTGACATCGAGCGGCAGGTGCTTGGCATCGCCGCCGTGGCAGAGCAGAATGCGGATGCGTCCGTTTTCCGGCGCCTCCACGCCCTCGAGCAGATTGTCCCGGATTTCCCGTGTGTGGTAAGAAAAGCCGTAGACTTCCGTGTTCAGGCGGCGGAGATAAACCGAACTCAGGGCCGACTCGGTGAAATAATAGACGTTTTTCGGCCAGGGAAACGAGAGCACCGCGGAGTTATCGCGGATGCGATCGTGATTTCCGGCAATGACGGCGACCGCCACCTCCGGAATCGAGGCGAACAAGTAGCTGATTTCTTTGAGATCGCGCACAAGCGGCTGATGATGGAAGAGATCTCCCGCAATCAGGAGGAGATCTGCTTTTTTTCATCGCGCGCAGCCCGAACAATCGAAGCAAGCGCATCTTTGACAGCCTGCGCTCGCTCCGTGCTCCAAGGTTTTCCGATGTCCGGCTTCATGCCGTAATGGAGATCGCCTGTGTGGATAAACTTCATGACCTAGCTCCTTGTTGAAAAAGCCTATGCTTACAGCTCGCAGTTTCCGACGGTGCGCGGGAAGGGCAGCACATCGCGGATGTTCTGAATACCGGTCAGGTACATGACGCAGCGCTCAAAGCCGAGACCGTAGCCCGCATGGCGACTGCTACCGTACTTGCGGAGGTCCAGATAGAAGCGGTAAGCGTCCTCATCCATGTTGAGTTCTTTCATACGCGTGAGCAACTTCTCGTAGTCGTCCTCACGCTGGCTGCCGCCGATGATTTCGCCGATGCCCGGGACAAGGCAGTCCATCGCTGCGACCGTCTTGCCATCGGGGTTTAACTTCATATAGAAGGCTTTGATGTCCTTCGGGTAATCGGTGACGAAGAGCGGGCGCTTGAAAACCTGCTCGGTCAGGAAGCGCTCGTGTTCGGTCTGGAGGTCCGTACCCCAGGACACCTTGTAGTCAAAGTTGTCGTTGTTCTTCATCAGAATTTCGACTGCCTCTGTGTAGCTGATGTGACCGAATTCGGAATTCAATACATGGTTCAGGCGCTCAAGAAGGCCGGTGTCTACAAAGCGGTTCAGGAATTCCATCTCCTCCGGCGCATGCTCCAGTACAAAGCGAATGATGTACTTCAGCATGTCCTCCGCGAGTTGCATGTTGTCGTTCAAATCCGCAAAGGAAATTTCCGGCTCTACCATCCAGAACTCCGCCGCGTGGCGGGTGGTGTTGGAGTTTTCGGCGCGGAAGGTCGGCCCAAAGGTATAAATATCGCGGAAGGCCTGGGCAAAGGCCTCGCCGTTCAGCTGACCGCTGACCGTGAGATTGGTCTCCTTGCCGAAGAAATCCTCGCGGTAGTCTACCAGACCGTCCGGAGTGCGCGGAATCTCATTCGGATCGAGCGTGGTCACGCGAAACATTTCGCCTGCGCCCTCGGCGTCACTCGAAGTGATGAGCGGCGTGTGGACATAGACGAAGTTTCTCTCCTGGAAGAAGCTGTGAATGGCAAAGGCAATGACCGAGCGCACACGGAAGGCCGCCTGGAACAGATTTGTGCGGGGGCGCAGATGCAAAATGGTGCGCAAAAATTCCGGCGAGTGGCGCTTCTTCTGAAGCGGATAGTCCGGTGCGGAGTCACCCTCCACCGAGATCTCCGTCGCCTGAATTTCGAAGGGCTGTTTTGCGTCCGGGGTCGCAACAAGGGTGCCGCGGATGATGAGTGCCGCACCGACATTAATCTTTCGGATTAGCTGAAAGTTGGAGAGGCTGTCGTGGTAGACAACCTGCAGGGGCTCAAAAAAAAGCTGCCGTCGCTGATCGTCAAAAAGCCGAAGGACTTTGAGTCGCGATTTGAACGCACCCAGCCGCCCAAATCGATTTCCCGATTCAAATACGCCTCTCGATTTTCCCATATTTGTTTGACTGTTGTGAGCTTCATTCGCTTACTCCTCTCAAAGATAATAACGAGGCAAACGGCTACCGCCAATACGCCCTAGTTTATAACTACTCTATTCTAGCGCACTTTGTCGGAAAAATAAAAGGCGGGGGCGGGGAAATCCGCGGGGAATCGGGCGAAAACCGGGACGGAAAGGCAAGCTTTCGAAACGATAATAACGCTTTGGCAGATACGGAGAAGGCGGCCGGGAGGATAGCGTACAGAAACGGTTTTTTTCTTACGGAGAGGACGGGGGCAAAACAGTCGGATCGAAGGGCCGAACGGGCAAGTGGCGCTAAGGCAGGCATTGCATTCCGTAAGTCACCGCAAATTGCGAAAGGCGGGGCAATGTGCCGAAGAGCGACAGGTCGAAGGAAAGACGAAAGGCGAATTTCTGGATAGAATCCTTAAAATTTTGATGAATTTCGGCTTGCTTTTGTACACGTTTTCGAAAATTATGATATACTGAAACTGGCAGCAGACTATCTATGGTGGCATAGCTGTCTGAAAACAGGGCTGTGCCTGCCCGCAGAGGCAAGCGGACCGGTTTCAAAATTACATCATTGCCGTTTACATAATTAGGTTCATAAAGTAGAAATACACTTGACTGCGAGGTGAGAGCGTGATTAAAAAAGAAATGGTTGCCATGTTGCTGGCGGGTGGTCAGGGAAGCCGCTTAGGCGTTCTGACCCAGATGGTTGCAAAACCCGCGGTTTCATTCGGCGGAAAATATCGCATCATTGATTTTCCGCTGAGCAATTGTATCAATTCCGGTGTGGATACGGTGGGCGTATTGACCCAGTACCAGCCTCTCCGTCTCAATGCACATATCGGAATCGGTATCCCGTGGGATCTGGATCGCGCGGTCGGCGGCGTGACGCTGCTCGCGCCCTATGAGAGCGCAAAAGGCAGTGACTGGTATTCCGGCACAGCCAATGCAATCTACCAGAACATCGAGTACATCGACTCGTATCATCCGGACTACGTCCTGATTCTCTCCGGAGACCACATCTATAAGATGGATTACGAGGTGATGCTCGATTTTCACAAGGCAAACCGCTCGGATTTAACCGTTGCGGTTATGCCCGTGCCAATCGAAGAAGCCAGTCGCTTTGGCGTCATGATCACGAACGAAACAAATCGGATTATTGATTTTGAGGAAAAGCCGAAGGAGCCCAAGAGCAATTTGGCATCTATGGGCATCTACATTTTCTCCTGGCCGGTTTTGAAGGAAGCTCTGCTGCGACTTCGAGAGGTACCGGAGTTGGATTTTGGCAAGCACGTGATACCCTATTGCAGAGATAAGGGTAAGCGCATGTTTGCGTACGAATTTCACGGCTACTGGAAGGATGTGGGGACTCTCTCCTCTTACTGGGAAGCCAACATGGAGCTGGTGGATATTGTTCCGGATTTTAACCTCTATGAGGAGTACTGGAGAATATTCACGAAGAGCGACTTTATTCCGCCGCAATACCTCGGTGAGCATGCAAAGATCGAGGCGAGTCTCATTGGCGAGGGCTGCGAGATTTACGGGGAAGTGTACCACTCCGTGATCGGCGCCGGTGTCGTGATTGAAGAAGGCGCAGTGGTCCGTGACTCTATCATCATGCGCGAATCTGTGATTGGCGCAGGGGCAAAGATTACGAAGTCAATTTTGGCGGAACAAGTTGTTGTCGGCAAGAATAGCGAATTGGGGGTGGGAGAATACCGGGAGAGCTGTTATGACCGGCGTGTCTACAACTCCGATCTCGTGACGGTCGGCGAAAATACGGTCATCCCGAATGACGTGAAGATTGGTAAGAATACGGCAATTTGGGGGGGAGACCGTTGCGGCAGACTATCCGGACGGAATGCTGGAGAGCGGCGGCGCAATCATAAAGGCAGGTGGCTTAAAATGAGAGCAATAGGAATCGTATTGGCGGGCGGAAATTCGAAGCGCATGAGGGAGTTATCCAACAAAGAGCCATCGCAGCGATGCCGATTGCAGGAAGCTACCGGAGTATTGATTTTGTATTGAGTAATATGTCGAATTCTCACATTCAGCGCGTAGCTGTCTTCACGCAGTACAACTCGCGCTCGCTGAATGAGCACCTCAGCTCCTCGAAATGGTGGGATTTCGGCCGTAAGCAGGGCGGAATGTTTGTATTCACGCCGACCATCACCGCGACCTCCAATGACTGGTATCGCGGCACGGCGGATGCTCTGTATCAGAACCTGCAGTTCCTGAAGAGTTGCCACGAACCCTATGTGGTCATTGCCTCGGGCGACTGCGTGTACAAGTTGGATTACAACAAGGTGCTTGAGTATCACATCGAGAAGAAGGCAGACATCACTGTGGTCTGCAAAGAGGCATCGGCGCTAGAAGACATCACGAGATTCGGCGTTGTGGAGACGAACGGCGATAACCGGATTACGCAATTTGATGAAAAGCCCATGGTTGCGGATTCCAGACTGATCTCCTGCGGTATTTACATTATCCGCAGAAGACAGTTGATCGAGTTCATCGAGAGATGCGCAGCTGAGGATCGCTACGATTTTGTGCGTGACATCCTGGTTCGATATAAGAATTTGAAGCGCATCTATGCCTACAAAATGGATTCCTATTGGAGTAACATCGCGAGCGTGGAGTCCTATTACAAGACAAATATGGACTTCCTGCGGCGGGATATCCGGGAGTACTTCTTCAGAACTTATCCGGAAGTTTACACCAAAGTTGACGATTTGCCGCCCGCAAAGTACAATCCGGGTGCGGAGGTTAAAAACTCGCTCGTTTCAAGCGGTTGCATCATCAACGGGCGCGTTGAGAATTCCGTACTGTTCCGGAAAGTGTTTGTCGGCCAGAATTGCGTGATTCGAAATTGCGTGATTTTGAACGACGTCTACATTGGAAATGACACAGTGATTGAAAATTGCATCGTAGAGAGTCGGGATACGCTCCGGGCAAATACGAGCCATATCGGAACACCGGAGGAGGTAAAAATCGTTATCGAAAAGAATGAGCGGTATGTGATCTGAGTTCAGTATCAGGGGAGCCCGGGTTGATCACCCTATCGCCATCCATATCCATGCTGTATCGGAGGAGGCGCTATGCAGATTACAGATGTTCGTATCAGAAAGATTCAGAAAGCCGGATCTATGAAGGCAGTGGCATCCATCACACTAGACAACGAGTTTGTGATTCACGACATCAAGGTGATACAGGGAGATCGGGGCCTATTCATTGCAATGCCGAGCCGTCTTTCGCGGGACGGCGGATACAGGGACATTGCGCATCCCATTAATTCGACAACGCGTGACAGAATGCAGAGAAAAATCCTGGAGCAGTACGAGACGCTTCCGGAAGACATGGTGGAGAGCGTTGAGATAATGGGCAGCGGAGAGTTTTAATTCATGGCAACAAGCTACATCGTTTTTGATTTGGAATGGAACCAAAGTTACAGAGGGAAGGTCGGGAAGCTGCCTGACCTTCCCTTTGAGATTATAGAAGTGGGCGCAGTGAAGCTGAATGAGAACCTGGAGCCGGTCTCCGAGTTCTCTCGCTTCGTGCGCCCATTCGTCTATACTACGCTGGATTATCGCGTGCGTGCACTCACAAAGATTCAAGCGAAACAGCTTAGAAGCGAAGGGCAGGACTTTGCGACTGTCATGCGGGACTTTTTTCAGTGGTGCGGCATGGAGAAAGAGGAGGAGGTCTTCTTCTGCAGTTGGGGAGACACGGACCTTCTGGAGTTACAGCGCAACCTGCAATTTCCGCGTGCGGAATCCGTTCTCCTATCCTCTCTTCTATTATGATGTTCAAAAACTCTACGGCAGGTGTTTTCCGGATGCGGAGAAGCGAGTCACGGCTCTTTCGACCGCGGTCGAAGCATTGGGGCTCAAAGAGCAGGGGGCTTTTCACCGGGCCATTGAGGATGCCCGCTATACGGCCGCGGTTCTGGCGGCGTTACCCTTTGACAGCCTGAAGGTTTACCGTTCCCTTGACTACTACCGTTTGCCGGCGAATGAGGCGGAAGAACTGTATCTTTGTTTTCCGGATTATGCGAAGTATGTCTCGCGGGTATTTCCGGACCGCGAGAGCGCCATTCGGGATAAAACGGTCACGGATATGCTCTGTTATCGCTGTAACCGCATGCTGAAAAAAAAAAAGCTGCGCTGGTTTTCCGCAAACCAGCGCAACTATTACTGCCTTGCCCTTTGTCCGGAACACGGCTTTCTGCGCGGAAAGCTGCGGTTTCGGAAGACCGAAGGCACCAAGGTATATTGTATTAAGACAACCAAAATCGTAAATGCCGAGGCAGCGGAGCGCCTCGGCAAGATGAAGCAGGTTCTCAGTGAAAAGCAGAGTCTGCAGAGACATCGGCAGCAGCTTCGCAAAAAGAGTTAACGCCGTCTCGAAAAGAAACGCGAGAAGAAGCCCTTTCTTCGACCGCGCCGCGAGAGAGAACTGTCGCCCAGATAGCGTTCCACAGAGGAGGGGCCGTTCGAAAGTTCCTTCGGCGCGTTGAAGGCCTCGCGCTCGGCGACTCGATTCATCCTGCGCGAAAAAGGCGATTTCCGCCGCTCTCTGCCGCTTTCTGTGCCGATGCAGGAAGAACAAAAGAAGCAGGAAGACAAGAACGCCCGCGGCAATTGCCGCAATCAGTCTGCGCGGCAGGCTCGTGATACGGTAGCGCAGTCTGCGCAGCGCCTTCGCATTGGAAGAGGTAGAAACCGGATTGTCGGATTCCGGTGCTGCGGCGCAGAGCCAAACCGAACCCACAGTGCGCTCACCGTAGAGATAGCGGATTTGTGCGACGGCATCTGCGGGGGCATCCGCCGGAAGCTCATAACTCAGGGTACTTGTGGTGTCCGAGAGCTGAGCCGTTCGCGGCAAGACAATGGTTTCCGCCCGAGAGCGAAAGCAAGGTGTTGTGCCGGCCGACAAGGTCCAGATCCGTCTGCGGTTTTTCATAGCGATTGTCACTGCCCTCCGGGCTTACGGCTTTGAAATTGGAGAAGCCGAAGTCCAGGAGTTTTTTTGTGTCGCTGTAATGCGTCAGGTGACCGTTTAAGACAACGGTGATGAGGCGCAGATTGTCGCGCTCGGCACAGGTGACCAGGGTATTGCCGGCGGTCATGGTGTAGCCTGTTTTACCGCCGATGATGCCGGGATAATAGAGTCCGGAGCTCTTTTTTAACATCTTGTGACCGGCATAGATGGTAAAGGGTTCGGCGTTGGCGCTGTTCGGTGGAAGCTCATAGTAGGTGGTAGAGTCGAACTCCACAAAAGTCGGATTCTTAAACGCTGCCATCGCAATCAAAGAATAATCATAGGCGGTGGTGTAGTGATTTTCGTCGTTCAGACCCGAAGGATTGGTGAAGTGGGATTCCTTGCAGCCGAGAGAGGCCGCCTTTTCGTTCATGAGTGCGGCAAAGGCTTCTCTGCTTCCGGCGCAGTGCTCGGCGAGTACATTGGCGACTTCGTTTGCGGAACGGAGCAGGAGGGCGTAGAGGGCTTCCCGGACCGTAATCCGGTCGCCGACGCCGTAGCCCGCACTCGTAGAACCGTTCTCGACATTGTGGACGGCATCATACGAAAAGGTGATGGTATCGTCTAAATTGCAGCGCTCAATGACAATGAGCGCGGTCAGGATTTTGGTGATACTCGCGGGATAATAGCGCTCGTGAATGTTTTTCCCGTAGAGAACACAACCGGAAGAGGCATCCACCAAGATGCCGCCCTCCGCCTCAATCAAAACATCCTGCGGCCAGGCCGGCGCGGCAAAACTCTCAAGCGTCGGGAGGGTTGTAAAGAAAACGCAAAGTGCAAGAAGCAGCGCGGCTACGGTTTGGGCCGCACGAACAAAAAATCGACTCAATCAGACCTCCTCTCTGTTCGAAACAGCATGGTGGCAAAAAGGAAAATGCCATCTCAGCGTTTGCGCGGGATGGCATTTTGAAGATGCAAACTTGGCTCAGCGGGTGCTGCTCGTACTGCTTTTTGCGGAGCTGCTCTGCGCCTTTTGCGCGCTGGTTTCGTCTGCCGCGGTGGTTCCGGAGGCAGTACTGCCGAGCGCGGGCTCGGTCTCGGCGGCATCGGTCTGAGAACTGCTTCTGGTTGCGGAGGCGTTGCCGCGCTCAGCCGGATTCACTTCGGAAGCGGTCACGTACTGGGTTGCTACGTATGCCTGCGTGCCGTTATAGTTAATAATGGTCCACTGATCGTTATAAGATCCGACATAATCGAGTACGGTACCTGCGGGCAACGTTGTGAGAAGCTTGCCGCTTGTGGACGGAGTCTCGCGTACGTTCAGAGAAGTACTCGTGGTGTAAACCGTAATCGAGGAAGGAGCGACCGCGCTGGTCTCCGCCTCTGTCGTGAGAGCCGCTTCCGCACTGCTCTCGCTGCTCTCGACGCTTGCGTTGACGGTCGGGTCTGCTGCCTTGCGGTGGGAAGCAAAGCTGCGAACGAGGAAGATGAGGAGCAAAATGACTACAAGCGGAACGCCGATTTTTACATAGGGCGGCAGATTGTCAAGAGAGATACCGCCGGAGGTTCTTCTTCTGACCGGGCGTCTGCTTGCGGATCTGCGCCGCGCCGAAGATTGGTGTTCCAGCATCTGCCGATAGGCATAGACGGCCTGGCTCAACAGTTCGAAGGACTCGCTCGCCAAGGCGGGATCGTTTTGTCCCTCGGACTGTGCGCGCTCGCCGAGCATGGAAATCTTCAGGAAACCCGCAAAGACGTCTTTGGAAATGACACCTTCGCGGTAGAGATTATCGAGCATATCGGTGAGATCACCGATCGGAAGATTATTTCGTCTGCACAGACTCTGAACCAAAGTTTCCAGAGTCTTGCGTGAACATATCATTGCCTCCGCATAGTTGGCGTGAGAAAGCAGGCTCTCGGTGGTGCTGCGACCTTCCTCAATGAGTTCTTGAATCGTTTTTCTCTCTGCTGCCATGACGGCCTCCTTTTATAGACTCTTTTATATTATACAGGAAAAACAAGAGCTTTGCACCCTATTTGCGCGAGAGATGGTATGATAGAGGGCGAACAGGCTTTGTAAAAGCGTTTGCAAAAACAGAGGAGAATGAAGATGAAGCGTGAAATCGAAGCGTTGTTGCAGTTGATTCAGGAGAGCCCCACCGCATTTCAGGCGGTTGCGGTTCTCAGGAAGCGTCTCAAAGAGGCGGGCTATACGGAGCTGAGAGAGGCAGAGAGCTGGAAACTCAGCGCGGGCGGAAAGTATTTACGACGAGAAACGATTCGGCTCTGATGGCCTTTCGTCTGCCGCAGGGGAAGACGGACAGCTTCCAGATTATTGCGAGCCACAGCGATTCCCCGTCCTTTAAAATTAAGGAAAATCCGGACATGGAGGTTGAGGGGCACTATGTCAAACTGAACGTGGAGCGCTACGGCGGCATGCTCTGCGCGCCTTGGTTTGACCGTCCGCTCTCGGTTGCGGGACGTATTGCGGTGAGGCGCGGTGCGGAAATTCGTACCGAGCTCGTCTGCATAGACCGCGATCTTTTGATGATTCCGAATCTCGCGATTCACATGAACCGGGAGGCAAACAAGGGCTATGAGTACAACGCACAGCGCGATATGTTGCCGCTCTGGAGAGACGGAAACTCCGACAAGAAGTTTATGAGCTGTGTGGCCGAGGCGGCGGGGGTAAAGCCGGAAGATATCGTCGGTTCGGATCTCTTCCTCTATAACCGCATGTCGGGCACGGTCTGGGGCGAGGGGGATTGTTACTTCTCCCGCGCCGCGGCTTGACGATCTGGAGTGCGCGGCGGCTTCGCTGGAAGGCTTCCTGCAGGCAAAGGAGAGCAAGGGAACACCGGTGTTTGCGCTCTTTGACAATGAAGAAGTGGGAAGCAGCACAAAGCAGGGAGCGGCATCGACCTTCCTCGCGGACGTATTACAGCGCATCTTCCTCGAGCGGGGAGAGGACCGCGCGGCCTACCTCCGTGCGATTGCAAACAGTTTCATGATTTCTGCGGACAATGCGCATGCGGTGCATCCGAACTATACAGACAAGAGCGATCCGAGCAACCGTGTCTACATGAACGGCGGTATCGTCGTGAAGCACAGCGCAAACCAGCTCTATACGACGGATGCGCTCAGCGACGCGGTATTCCGCTATCTCGCGTCCGAGGCCGGGGTGAAGCTGCAGCACTTCCATAACCGCTCGGATGTCACCGGCGGCTCCACACTCGGAAATCTTTCGGGCAATCAAGTTGCCCTGTCTACGGTCGACATCGGCCTCGCACAGCTCGCGATGCACTCTCCCTATGAGACGGCAGGTTGCTCGGATTATCTGGATTTCATCCGGCTCGCAACGCGCTTCTACAGCCTGCGCACCGAGGCGAGAGACGGAGGCTTTGCCTTCTCAGACTAAATAGATTGGAGACAGAATCAATGCGGCTTAGACATATACCGGGCAGCGAGGAGTTTGTGCGCCGGGCGAGCGCAACGGTCAATGAGCCCGAGCGTTATCGCGGCAAGTGGAGCGCGTTCTTTCGGGAGGACGCGCCGCTTGCGCTGGAAATCGGCATGGGCAAAGGGCGTTTTTTGCGCGAACTCTCGGCGCGGGAGCCCGGGTGGAATTTCCTCGGACTGGAGCGCTATGCCTCCGTGCTGCAAAAGGCCATTGAGCGGAAAGAGCGAGAGGAGCGGGAACAGGGCAAGAAGGAAAGAGAAAATCTCTTTTTTCTCTGGGAGGATGCCAAGCGCCTCACCGAAATCTTTGCACCCGGCGAAGTGGCACGCATCTACTTAAACTTCTCGGATCCCTGGCCGAAGGCGGGACATGCGATGCGCCGTCTGACCTCCCGGGAGTTCCTGAAGCTCTACGATGCGGTCTTGGCACCCGAGGGCGAAATTTGGTTTAAGACAGACAACGACGGGCTCTTTGCGTGGTCGCTCGAGGAGATACCGGCGGCCGGCTGGACGCTGGAATCCGTCACCCGGGATTTGCACGGGGAAGTGGCGCCCGAGGACAATGTGATGACCGAGTATGAGCAGAAGTTTTCTTCGCGCGGACAGAAGATTTCCCGTCTGATTGCAACGCGAAAAAAAATAGCTAGATTGCAAGATCAAGTAGGACAGTCTGAAATAATTCCTCCGGCGAACTGTAATGAAAGGATTTTCGAGGGAGTTGATTGATCCAGTTCTGTATCTCTCTTATCTGCTCATCCGTAACTACATCAAAAGAACTCCCTTTTGGTAAGAACCGGCGAATCAATGAGTTTTGCTTTTCGTTCAGTCCGCGTTCGTAGGCGGAGTACGGATGGGCATAATATATGGGTATCGTGGAAAGCAACTGTGGCAGTGAAGCAAATTCACTGCCATTGTCACTTGTGATGGAGCGAAAGACTTGGCTGAATCGTTCTCCGTACAGCTCTCGGAGCGTTTTTAAACCTTGCTCGACCGCTTGTGTGCTTCTACCGGGTATCTTTATAATGTGTCGAAATCTGGTGATTCGCTCATCCAGTGTCAACAAAACGGATTGTGACTCCTTTCGACCGATCACGGTATCAATCTCCCAATGCCCAAACTCCTCCCGCTGATTGACTACTTGGGGGCGAGCTTCAATACTCAGGCCATACAGCCGCTTGTGCTGCGGATGTCCCTTACGAGTGTTGTTTACGTTTGACCTTTAGCGTGAGATCGATATTTCGAGCTTTTAACAATCCACGCTCAATATAGTTATAAAGTGTCTTGCTGCAAACCAGCTCGGTGAAACAGCCCTTTTCTTTGGCAAGACCGCAAATCGTATCAGGTGCCAGATGCTTTGTCAGTATCTGCTTTACTGCAAAAGACACGAACTTCTTAGCTTTCACCAGCTTCATGGGGCAATGACTATTTCGTCTTCGATGTTCGTAGACACGCTGTCCCGAATCTCCAAAGTACCGAGTGTATGGTTCCAGATTCCGTCCTAACTGCTGTACAGTACCTCTGGCAAGTTCATTATATAAAGTTGACCTTGCAATCCCGATTTCGCGCGCGATGCGACTTTTGGGGAGCTTTAATTGCAGCAGCACTTCAATCTGTGCACGCTTTTCGCGTGTCAGGTGGCGATATTTTCTATTTGTGGTATACTCGTTCTGGGCCATGGCGAACCTCCTGGTGTGTTGGTGTGTGGTAGCTTCATCATACCACGAGTTCGTCATCGGCTCTTTTTTTATTGTCCTAGTTCATCTTACAATCATCCCGCGAAAAAAAAATATAATTTTTTTGTTGACAGGATTTGCAAGAGCATGTAGAATACTGTTTGTGTCACGGAGACGAGACACAAACAAAGCGCCTTTAGCTCAGTTGGTAGAGCAGTAGACTCTTAATCTATTTGTCCAGGGTTCGAGTCCCTGAAGGCGCATTTGAAGTCCTGACTTGGCAGACTGCGAGCTGCTGGGATGGGGCTTTTTTGTTTGCTTTTTTTCGGTGAGACGAAAAGAGAGGCGAGTTGCGCAGAGCACTTCGCCTCTCTTCTCTTTTTGCCGATCGTGCTATGTTCCCGCTTATGCCTCTGCCGCAGAACAGGCAGCTTTTTCTCGGGCGACGGCCTCGACCGTGCGATCCACATAGCATACCCAATCATAATAGTCTGCGGCCTCAAGCCAAAATGCCGCATAACTGCGCTCGCAGCTGTCGATGTCATCCTGAATTTCCCGCAGGCGGCCGTAGAGGTAGGCGAGACTCTTTGCATCCCCGGTAACTTCCTCGAGATCTTCCAACCCGCGCAGCGCGTGGCGACTGTTCTTCAGTGCGAGCGGATTCTTTTCGCCCTGCATTCTGTTGTAAAACTCCGAGAGTGCGAGTACCGCGAGGTCATAGTCTTCGGTATTCGTAGCATCTTCCGACTCCAGCAGCTTTTTCGCTTCGGAGCAGCGCTACGATATCCGCGAGTTGAATGCTCTTCTTTCCCGCGGCGAGCTTTTCGCCGATGCAATCCAAGAGCAGCAGTCCTTCATCCGATTCCAATGCGTGAAATCCCCAACAAGCCATGTTTCTTCCTCATTTCTTTCTTTTTTCATACTGTGCGCGGCACAGCAAAGTTTACACGTTCTCTCCACTATTATACACGGCCCCGCGCTCTTTCCAAGGGAAAGTTTCGGCGGTATACTGGCAAAGTTAAAGGAGGATCGCAATGGACGAATTGATCTCGAATTTACTGATGTACGGCAAGTCCGCGGAACACAGTGTGCTATCGACGCTCGCCGAACTGGAAGGCGCGCGGAAGCGCGGCATGCCGTTGACCGTAGAGGAGCGGAAGCGCGCCTACCGTGCGGTGCGGGAACTCTTGGAGCTCGCGACCGAGTACGGCTTTAATGAGAACCTGTGGCAGAATTATCTGAGTTTTCTGCTCATGACGGACGAAAAATCCCTTTACGCTCACGGCGGAAAAAGGTCAGGGGCCGGAGAAGGCAGTGTGAATCGCTTTGTGGAGCGGGATTTTCATATTTTTTTCGCGCCCTCTTCCGCTATGATTTCGGCGCATTGGACGCGGCGCTCGGCACGGACTGCTTCTCGGTATTGACCGATTACCGGGCCTTACCGAAACCTGCGGTGCGCTGTTACCGAGCGGTCAGCGAGAAGGTGCGGGCACTGAGCCGTTCGCTTGCGGCTGTCGAGAGCGACGAAGCCTTTTTTCATACGATGAGCGAGTTCTACCGGGCTTACGGCGTTGGTAAGTTCGGACTGAACGCGGCCTTTCGTCTGGAGGACGATGAGAAGAAGGGTGTGCTCTTGAAGGCCATACGCAATATGGATGCGGTCAAGTTCTCGGATCTCATCGGCTATGAGAGCCAAAAGGAGGAGCTCCGGAAGAATACAGAGGCCTTTCTCCGCGGGCAGAGAGCCAACAATGTGTTGCTCTACGGTGACAGCGGAACCGGAAAGTCCACGAGCATTAAGGCCGTGGTGAACGAGTACTACAAGGACGGCCTCCGCATGATAGAGATTTATAAGTACCAGTTCCGGCGGCTCTCCGAAGTACTCGCGGAAATCAAGAATCGAAATTACCGCTTCATCATCTACATGGACGATCTCTCCTTTGAGGAAAACGAGTCCGAGTATAAATTCCTGAAGGCGGTAATTGAGGGCGGCGTTGAGACGCGTCCCGAAAATGTTCTGATTTATGCGACTTCGAACCGGCGTCATTTGATACGGGAAATTTGGAGGGATCGGAACGATGTGGAGCAGGATGCGGACATCCACCGCTCCGACACCATGGAAGAAAAGCTCTCGCTCGCGAATCGCTTCGGTCTGTCCATCGGCTACTATAAGCCGGAGCGCCGGGCCTATCACGAAATTGTGACAGCGCTCGCCGAGCGCCACGGCATCACCTTGGAACGCGAAGAACTGCTGCGCCGCGCGGATCGTTTTGAACTGCGCCACGGCGGCGTCTCGGGGCGAACCGCCCAGCAGTTTATCAATGCGGAACTCGGGAACTGAGGGAACAAAAGACAGCTTTTTAACTTAAAATCCGGGAGGACAATGAAATGCAACAGCAGCAGAAAACTTTGCTTCGCCTGATTTTTATGGGAATTATGATTGCGCTCGGTGTGGTGATATCGCCCTTGCTTCGCGTGGAGGGCATGTGCCCCATGGCACATCTCATCAACATTTGCTGTGCGGTGCTCCTCGGCCCCGCGGATGCTCTGCTCTGCGCCTTTTTAATCGGCATCATACGCATGGTGCTGATGGGCATACCGCCGCTTGCGTTGACCGGCGCGATTTTCGGCGCTTTTCTCTCGGGACTCTTATACCGGGCTTCGGGCGGGAAACTCGTTGCGGCCTTCTTTGGTGAAGTGTTCGGGACCGGCGTTATCGGTGCGCTCATCTCCTATCCGGTCATGACCTACCTCTGGGGACGGGGCGGACTTACGCTCTTCTTCTATCTTCCGTCCTTCTTTATGGGAACTGTCATCGGCGGGAGCCTTGCGATGCTCTTACTCGTCAGTCTGCAGCGCGCCAATGTGCTTGGAAGATGCAGGAGGCGCTCGGCACACGGCGCCCCCTGCGTGAGGTCAGTCGGTGAACCGCGCGGAAGCGCTGTTTCGGGAAGCATTGCCGCGGCTCGATGCCCTGCGGGAGAAGGCACCTCTTGTGCACTGCATGACGGGGGCGGTCTCGGTCAACTTTTGTGCGAACGCGGTGCTGGCGCTCGGCGCACGTCCGATTTGTGCCGAGCACCCGGCGGAAAGCGCAGAGATTGCGGCGCAGGCGGCGGCCCTCTCGTTAAGTCTCGCGAACATCACCGAGGCGCGGGATTCCGCCATGCGCCTTGCGGCCGGCGCGGCTCGGGCGGCCGATATTCCGATGGGCTTCGATGCGGTCGGCGTCGGGGCGAGTGCGTTACGACGGGAGTTGGCGGAACACTATCTCGCGGAAAAGCCTTGGCTTATCAAAGGCAATGCGAGTGAAATCAGGGCCCTGATTCTTAAGTCCGGGCGCAGCGGTGCCGGGGTGGATGTCGGCGCAGAGGATCGTGCGGAGCGCGGTGAGGGAGATAAGATTTTAGCGCTTGCGCGCGATGCGGCCGCTCTCGCAAGGCGGGAAGATACGGTCGTACTTCTGAGCGGTGCGGTGGACCTTTTAACGGACGGCGAGTGTTGCCTTGCCCTGCAAAACGGCGTGCCGATGCTCGGGAAAATTTGCGGGAGCGGTTGCGCCCTCAATTGTCTGAGCGCGAGCTTCCTCGCGCTTCGGGAGGGCAGAGACAAAAAAAAAGAGAAGCGCTCTTAAGTGCGCTTCTCGCAGTGACGGTATGGAATGTTTCGGCAGAAACGGCGGAAACAAGAGGCCCGGGCAGTCTCGCGGTCGAACTTTTGGATCGACTCAGCCGAATCACCGGTGCGGAACTCAGCCTGCGTTTCTCAGGCGAGGAAGTCCGGATCTAAGATTACAATTTCCTTGCCTTCCATGGCAATAATACCCTCTTCCTGCATCCGGGACAGCTCCCTCGAGAGTGCGCTCCGGTCTGCATAGAGGAAGGAGGCCAGTTCGGTCTTTGAGAGCGGGAGTTTTCGAACCCCGCTCTTTTGTTTTGGCAGCGTGTTGAAGTAGAGCTTTAATTTGTCGCGCAACTTTTTTTGCCCCAGGATGCGTATCTTCTGGGTGAGCAAAAGGGAGCGCTTCGCAAAGTAGCCGAGCAGGTTTGCCGCAAGTCGGGTCTCGGCGTGACTCTGGCGCTCCGTGTTCCGCAAGAGGCGCGAAAGTCCAAAAACAGCAGAGTGCAGTCCGAAATGGCGCGAAGATGCATGGAGCTGTCCGTCACATTGGCGCAGAGCATCATGGCGCCGAAGACATTGCCGCTCTCGATTCGCGTCACGCTGACCGGGGATGCGTTTTCGTCGTAGAAGGCGACCTCCAAGGTGCCGGAGAGCACCAGACCGGCACGCTTTCCCGGGTCTCCGATTTGGATGACGGTGTCATGCTTTGGGAAAAAGTCTTCTTTTGCCGAGAGTGCCGAGAGCAGTGTTTCATAGTCGCTTTCGGCGATGCCCGCAAAGAGCGGGCAGGTTTTCATGACGGGAAAGGCCTTTTTCACAACTTATACCCCCGTGGCGGTTTTCAGGACCAGAAGAAGGATTACGGCAATGCAGTTGTTTAAGAAATGGAGCGCAATCGGGGAAGGCCATACTCTTTCTTGTCGCATAGAGGCGGCAGAGAAAGAAGGAAAGCGGGACGTAGCTTAAGATTGCGATAAAATCTTGCGGCTTGCCGCCCCGAAGCGCCGCGGCCCCGTGGAGCATGGAGAAGCTCAGAATAGAGATGATATAGGCGAGAAGCGGGCTCTTCCCGTAGATGCGGTTAAAGAGAATGTTTCGGAATACAAGCTCTTCGACGACGGGCGCAAAGAACAGGGCCAGAAATACGAGAAACCAGAGATAGCCGCCCTCCGCAAGGCCTCCCAGCGTATTCTGATTCTGATTATGAATGCCGAAGTGCAGCAGGGTGAGATTAATCGGAATATTGCAGAGGAAGATGAGGAGCTGGGCGAGTATCACCACGCGGCAGTTTTTGCCGAGGCGTTCGCGGAACTTTGCAAAGTCCGCACGAAGGGTCTTCCGCTTAACCCCGTAGAAAATAAGGAGGGTCAGCAAGCCTGTGAGCCCGTAGAAGGCCATGCTGTTCTTTTGAAAGAAAGCGCTGCTCTCCGCGGCAAAGGCAAGCAGAACGGGAACCAGCAAGAGATAGAGAAGAAAATAAACCGCGAGGAGAAAAAGGTCGGCTTTACGAGAGTTTTGTAGTTTCATGGTACCTCCTGACAAAATGGTTTGTAGAAACTATACTGGATGGGGGGAGAAAGCACAAGGGAGAGTTTCGGGAAAGATCGCTCGGTTCGGAAGCGGAGAAGACGGTGAGCGAAGCGAAAAGGGCTTTCAGGCAGCGGCGTGAGAAGGAAGAACGCGCGGGAGCGGCTGCGGCAAAACAGAGGAGAGCCGAAACGGAAACGCGTGCCGAAGGAAGAAATTCGGAATAACCTTGTAAAATGGTAGGAAATATGTAATACTGGAAATGAAAGGAGGAGACTTTTCATGGAGAGAAAGTTTTCGCTTTCTAAGGAACATGCGCCCAAGGCCGGACTTACGATTTCCACACGGGAGACCGAGAGCGGGAGTGTCGGTGTGACGTATTTTTCGCTCGGAAAAAGATACGGACATCAGCGCGGAGCGCTACCCGGAGGATGTCCTCTATCTCGGCAATTTCGGCAGCGGGGAGTTCCGCCTTCGGAAAGCGGTTGAGGACAAAGAACAGTTGCGGAGACTCGCGGCGGGTGAGGCCGTCATGGTGAAAAAGAACATGCTCTGCGGTGTCAGAACGACAGAGGGTTTTATTTACACGGAAGTAATTCCGGGAAAGGATATCAATATGAACGATCAGGTCAAGGCAGGAGAGGTATTTCAGCTTGCGAATTTACTTCCTTATGAAAAGGGAAGCGTTGTCAATATGGACGTTGCGTCCAACCCGAACATGAAGCTTGTTCTGATGGCTTTCGATGCCGGAACGGGCCTCTCGGAACACAGCGCGCCGGGCGATGCGTTGATTTTCGCACTGGAGGGCGAGGTTGAACTGGTCTATGAGGGGACGCCGCACAAGGTAAAGGCGGGCGAGCAGTTCCGCATGGCAAAGGGCGGTCGCCACAGCCTGAAGGCAGAGGGACGGTTCAAGATGGCACTTCTGCTCACATTGGCATAAAAGCGGTTTCGAGAAGAAGAGGCGGAGCTCCGGAAGGGGCTCCGCCTCTTGACTTTTTCGAAAGCTTTCTTTTACTATGACAATATAAGACAGAAAACAGTTTGAAACAGGGGGTGATATGAGTCGAGAGAAAGAGTTTCTGGAGTATGTATTATCCAGTGTGCTCGCCATGGTAGGACAGTCGATTTATATTTTGGCGGACACTTATTTTGTCGCGCGGGGACTCGGCGCAAACGGTTTGGCTGCGTTGAATCTTGCGATTCCGATTTATAATTTTATCAACGGCGTCGGACTTATGCTCGGTATCGGCGGTGCGGCTCGTTTTATCGTGGCCCGCACGGTCGGAGATAAGAAGCGGTCACGGCAAATTTATACGACGGCTGCGGCCTGCGGTCTGCTTGCAGGCCTTGGTTTTGCGCTGCTCGGCATCTTTTTTGTGAATCCGATTGCGACGATGCTCGGTGCCAAAGCGGAGACCTATGAGATGACCAAAACCTATCTCCGCATGGTGCTGCTCTTTGCGCCGGCATTTATTTCAAATTCCATTTTTTCGGCTTTTGTCAAAAACGACGGCGGTCCCAAATTGGCCATGCTCGGTATGCTTGCCGGCAGTTTGTTTAATACCATCTTTGACTATATTTTTATTTTTCCGCTCGGACTCGGTATTTTCGGCGCGGTGCTGGCAACCGTCTTTTCGCCGATTATGGGAATTGCGGTGCTCTCCTTGCACTTAATCCGGAAAAGGAGCAGTTTTTATCCGGTCAAAGGGGGCTTTCGTCTTGCGGAACTGAGACGCGTGCTCTCGCTGGGACTTTCTTCGTTGATCAGCGAGATTACCAACGGCATTGTAATGATTGTGTTTAATATTATCATCCTGAGACTTGCGGGCAATGCGGGCGTCGCGGCCTACGGTGTTCTTGCCAACATCATCCTTGTCGTGATTGCGGTTTATAACGGCATTGCGCAGGGCGTTCAGCCGCTGTTCGGACGTTTCTTTGCGACCAATGAGCGCGAGAAGTTGCGTCTCAGTTATCGCGATGCACTGATTGCCGTGGGTCTGGCCTCTGCCCTCTTCTATTTTGTGACCATGGGTTTCCCGGCACAGATTACGGCGCTCTTTAACCATGAGAACAATGCGGAGATGCAGCGGCTTGCCGTGGAGGGCTTCCGACTTTACTTCTCGAGTTGTTTCTTCCTCGGCTTCAACCTGCTGAACATCATGTACTTTGTTTCGACCGCGCAGGACCTGCGGTCGCAGATTTTGTCTCTGCTCCGCGGCATCGTGCTGGTGTTGCCGTATTTACTGCTGTTCTCGACGCTCTTCGGCATGACGGGCGTTTGGCTTGCGATGCCGGTATCGGAGATTGCCGTCTCGCTGCTCGGGGTCAAAATGTTAACGGCAAAAAAGAAACAGGCGTAAGGGCCTTTCGGAAAAACGGTACATGCGGGAGCCTATCGAGAAAAATACACCGATTCTTTTCCTCAAAAGTAAGTAAAGTGTTCCGGGGCAGAGATTGAAAGCGGAATTCACGAAAAATTCATGGTATTTTGCGGGGAATCGTAGCAAAATAAGAGCAGTAAATGACAAGAGGAAATAAAGTATGGAAGAGATGAAAGCGGGCAATGTGCGCTACGAGACGGAAACGGTATTTACGGAAGACGCAGTGCGGGGCTTATTTCGCGCGCAATTTCTTTTGTTTGAGCAGCTGCGTATTTGGAGTCGCGTCCTGGTCGGAGCACTTCTGACAGGGTTTGCCTTCAGCTCCGTGCTCGGGACACCGCAGCGTGTTCTCTGTATTGCAGCGGGCGTCTGGCTCCTGATCGGATGGAATACCGTCGCAAAGGCGCGGGCGGATGCGGTCTTAAAGCAGCGCGGTGACTCCGAGGGACGGGTTATTTACCGTTTCGCGGACGAGGAGATTCAAATTGAGGACAGCGGATCTTGGCGCTATGACGAGCTCATGAAGCTCGCGCAGGACGAACAGCGTTACTATCTGTTTCACAATCCGCAGACGGCAATCGTGGTCGATATGAAGGCCTTGAAACCGGCGGATGCGACAGGCTTTGCGAGCTGGATCGAAGCACAAAGCGGAAAGAAAATCCGGAAGCTCGGTGCGGGCTTGCCGTTTTTCTGGACGCGGAAGAAATAAGGTTTTCTTGAAGAAAGGAAGAACGATGGACTTTTTAGAACTTGCGCGTGCGCGCTATTCCTGCAGAAAGCTGACGAATGCGCCGGTGGCGGCGGAGAAACTGGAGCGTATTTTGGAGGCGGCGCGGGTGGCACCGACAGCAAAAAACTTACAGCCCTACCGCCTGTTCTTACTGGAGAGCCCGGAGGCGGTGGCAAAGGTCCATGAGATTACACCCTGTATTTTCGGCGCGGACTGTTTTCTGATGGTCGCGGCCGTTCCGAGCGAGGGCTGGGTGCGGGAATTCGACCGAAAGAACTTTGCGGAGATTGATGCGGCCATTGTGGCGACGCATATCATGCTTGCGATTGAGGCAGAGGGGCTCGGCTCTACTTGGGTGGGGCATTTTGACGCGCCCCGCGCCAAGGAGCTTTTCCCCGAGATGGCAGCTTACGAGTTGATTGCGCTCTTCCCGATTGGGGAAAAGGCAGCGGAAGCGCATCCGGCCCATCTCCACGAGAAGCGCGCGCCGCGTTCGGAGCGTTTGGAGCGGCTCTGAGATGAGGGAACATGCAACTTTCGCTCTTGCCCAGATGACGGTGGCAGAGCAACCTGAGCTGAATTTAAAAAAAATGGAGGCGCAGATGCGGGAGGCGCGAGAGCGCTTTCGGGCGGAGCTCATTCTCTTTCCGGAGACCTGCATGGCGGAGTTTTCACGCGGTATGACGCGTGAAGACCGCTACGCCCTTGCCGAAACAAGGGACGGAAACTTTGTGCGTGCCGTTCGAGAACTTGCGGCGCGCTACGAGATCTGGACGGTCTTTGGTTTTTATGAGCGCGCGGAAACGCCGGACAGCGAAAACCGCAGTTACAACAGTGTGCTCGTTTGGATGATGCGGGTGAGATTCGCGCGCACTACCGAAAGACCCATCTTTACGATGCCTTCGGTTATCGGGAGTCGGATGACTACCTGCGGGGCGATTGCCTGTTTGCGCCGATTGAGTCGCCGTTCGGTAAGTTGGGGCTCTTTGTCTGCTATGAGCTGCGATTTCCTGAGGTCGCGCGGGCGGAACGGGCGGCGGGCGCAGAAATTTTGCTCATGCCCTCCGCTTGGGTCAAGGGTGACTTAAAGAGCGAGCACTTTGGGACCCTGCTAAAAGCGCGTGCTATTGAGAACACCTGCTACTTGCTCGCGGCAAACCAGTACAGCAAAATCCGCATGGGAGAGAGTGCGGCCGTGGACCCGATGGGGGTCGTGATTGCAAACGCCGGTGAGGGAGAGCGCGTGGTTCCGGTCTATCTGGAAGCGGCGAGATTGCGCGAAGTTCGGAAGAAACTCCCGAGTTTTGAGGACAGACGGGGAGAGCTCTATTGAGAGGCAACGTGAAAGGGAGGACGGAGCGATGACAATATGGGAAGCAATGGAAGAACGACACACCGTGCGGCATTTTACGGATGAGGCGGTCGATGAAGAGGCGCTCTCGGCACTCTCGGCGCGAATTGATGCACTGAATGTGCAGTTCGGCCTGGACATGAGCCTGCATGTCGACGAGGAGTTACAGCTCTGGCCCGGTATGACCCTGTTTATTCGAGCGGGGTCAACAACTTTATCGCACTTGCGGGTCCCCACGGCAGTGAGGGCGCCGAACACATAGGCTATTGCGGTGCCGATTTACTGCTGCTCGCACAGCAGCTCGGCGTCAATACCTGGTGGATCGGCGGCACCTACAATATGGAGAAGGCGAGCGAGGGAACCAAGGGTGAGCTCTACGGCGTGATTGCCTTCGGTTACGGCAAAGAAGAGGGAAAGCCGCACAAATCCAAGGATGCGGCGCGTGTGAGCCGTTACGAGGGGACGGCGCCGAGCTGGTTTGAGAAGGGAGTAGAGGCGGCACTCCTTGCGCCGACCGCGATGGACAAACAGGCCTTCATGATCACGGGCCGGGGCGATGAGGTGCGGATTTCTTATAAAGCGGGCGCGTTTTCCGAGGTGGATTGCGGTATCATCAAGTATTTCTTTGAGCAGGGGGCGGGCAAAGAGAACTTCCGCTTTGTGAACGGCAACAAGTGAAAAGATACTTAACAAAAATGTAACTGTTTTGTAACGCCTCTCTGTCGTATAATAAGATGGATTGCAAATTCGCGCAGCAATGCGCTTTTACGACGGAGGTGGATATGAAGAGAGAACGGCGTATGCGACTGTGCGCGGCAGCACTCTCGCTTTGCATGGCAGCAGGCATGGCACAACCCGCGATGGCCGGTGTTGTGAAAAAGGGTGCGACGCAGGTGAGCGGCGGCAGCGAGAGCGGCGCAGCGACAACGGGAACGGCGACCGCGACGCAGACGGAGTTTTATTTTGCGGGTCAGGAGATGTATACCTACCAGCGCATGGAAGCGGACATACAGCTGTTAAAGGCGAGATACGAGGGGGTTACGGTCGACTCCATCGGAACCACGGTGGACGGCAGAAACATCTACCGCATTGTAATCGGAAACCCGAATGCGGATAAAAAGATGCTGGTGCTCGCATCGATTCACGCGCGTGAATACATTACGACGCCTCTGGTCATGCGTCAGATTCAGGAGATGCTGGACCGTAAGGCCAACGGAGAGACGGCGCTGAATGAAGTATGCATTCAGTTTGTGCCGATGGCAAATCCGGACGGTGTCGAGATTTCCCAGCGCGCACTGAACGGTCTCACGAAGGACAGTTCCAAGCAGAGCGTGCGGCGCATTATCGAGAGTTGGTCCGACTGGGGGCTGCTTGAAAACCAAGACAAGTACAACTGGTATTTGAACAAGTGGAAGAACAATGTCAACGGCGTTGACTTAAATCACAACTTCCCGACACCGGGCTGGGCGCAGTTAAACGACAACCGCGGCAAGGCATCCTCGGAGTTCTACAAGGGACCGTCGGCGGCCTCGGAGCCGGAGACCCAGGCCATCATTAAGCTGGTCAACGAGCAGAAGTTCAGTCAGGTCCTGAACTACCACGCGCAGGGCCAGATTATTTACTGGTCGCAGATGCACGCGGCGAAGGAAGTTCTCGAGAAGGACAAGGCAATGGGACTCATTGCGGCACGGCGCACCGGTTATGCCTTGGTAGATCCCTCTGCCGACGGCTCCCGTTACGGCGCGGGCTTTAAGGATTGGCTCGACTGGGAAAAGGGAATTCCGAACATTACGCTCGAGGTAGGTCTCGGGGTTTCGCCGGTGCCGGAGAACCAGATTGAGAAAATCTGGCAGCAGAACAAGGGCCTGCTCCCGGAGCTTGTAAATTACCTGCTCGGTCGCAGCGGCGAGAGCATTTCGAGCGGAAATGCGAAGAGTGAGTCCAAGGCAAACGGCGCGGCGAAGGATGACGGTGTGCGCTATGTTTCGCCGAAGGGCAGCGGAGACGCGGACGAGAGTCTCACACCGCCCGGTGTCGAGTGATATCGGAAAGATAAATGACGTATCACAGCGAAAAGACACTCCCGTTTTTCCGAACAGTTCTGTTAAACTGTTCGGAAACGGGAGTGCTTTTTCGCGCTTGTCTCTTTTGGACAAAGCATTATAATAAAGAAGCACGAAAAATGAAGAACAGGACGGTTTTTTTATGGAAAAATTGCGGAAAATGCTGGGGGGAATGGAATATAAGGAGAAATTAATCGGTCTCCTGCAAATCATTGTCGGTAATGTGGGCTATGCGCTTGTCGTACAGCTTTTTATTTTGCCCATGGATCTCCTCACCAGCGGAACAACGGGTATTTCCCTTGTGTTGCACAAGGTTACGGGACTTCCGGTGCCGCCGCTCCTGCTCGCTCTGAATATATTTACGCTGTTGCTCGGCTTTATTTTCATCGGCAAGGGCTTCGGTATGTCGACGATACTCAGTTCCTTTATCAGCCCGATTGCGCTAGAGTTCTGGAGCCATGCGCTGAAAGGTGTGGTGCTCACCCAGGATCTCATGCTGAATGCGATTTTTGCGGGACTCGGAACCGGACTTACGCTCGGCATTGAGCTGCGCGCCGGATCTTCGACCGGCGGTATGGATGTAATCCCGATTATGGCAAAGAAGTATCTGAGCTTGCCGCTCGGTGCGGGCTTTATTATCACGGATATGATTACGCTGCTCTCGCAGGGACTTCTCTTCTCCTGGGAGCGCGTGCTCTTCGGTCTGATTTGTGTCATTGTGACTTCCATCTCGATCGATAAGATGACGCTGATCGGAACCACACGCACCGAAGTCAAGATTATCAGTGAGAAGCCGGAGGAAGTGAAGAACGCCATACTCAAGGAGATGGGACGCGGCGTGACCATGCTGCATGCGGACCGCGGATACACGAAGCGGCCCACCCAGGTGGTGCTCTCGGTCATCTACAACCGCGAGTTGCCGCAGATTATTCGCATTGCGCATGAGATCGATCCGGCCTGCTTCCTGATTGTCGGACGCATTTCGGAAGTGCACGGTGAGGGCTTTAGCCGCGGGGTAAAGGCATGATTTTTTCTGTCATCGGTTTTATGGATTTGCTCGGCACCATAGCGTTTGCAATTTCGGGTGCGCTGGTCGGTGTCAAGCGGGATATGGATATTTTCGGTATCAACATCCTCGCGGTCATCACGGCCTGCGGCGGCGGTATGACGCGTGATGTGGTGATCGGCAAGGAGCCGCCGGTCATGTTTGTGAACCCGATTTACGTGCTGATTGCGGTCATTACGGCGAACATCGTCTTCTTGTATCTCTACACGAATCGGCGCCTGCCGGGCTCCAAGAAGACCTTAAACGCACTCTTCTTCTGGTGCGACACCCTGGGGCTGGCGGCCTTTACGGTGGACGGCGTGTTCGCGGGCATCAATATCGGTATGGACCGGCTCTTTCTCTGCACCTTCCTCGGAACGGTGACGGGGGTCGGCGGCGGCGCGATCCGCGATATCTTTGCGAATCAGATGCCGGAGATTTTTCAGAAAAACATTTACGCGATGGCCTGTGTTCCGGGCGCCATCTTAACGGTTCTGGTCTGGAGACATTTCGGTTCCGAAAATACGGCGGCCCTGATCGGCAGCGTCTGCGTGATACTGGTGCGCTGTGTGGCGGTGCACTTCAATTGGAATTTGCCGCGTGTGCCGAGACAGGAAGCACAGCGCTAATCAAAAAAAGACCCCCGCGGGGGTCTTTTTTTGATTCAATCCTTGCTGACACAGATGCTGCCTGTCCTCTGAATTTCCAGAATGCCGTAGTTTCGAACGAGTTCAATGAAGTTCAAAATGGCCTCGGGCTCGGCGGTCAGCTGTATGACCATGGTTTTCTGCGAGAAGTGAACCACCTTGGCATCGGTCACGGAGCAGAGCTCTATGATGGAGGCGCGGGTGCTCACGGAGTGCGCGACCTTGATTAACATCATCTCCTTTAAGATGGAGGCGTGCTCTTCGAGGCGACGTACTTTGATGACGTCAATCTTCTTGTTGAGATGTTTCTCGACCTGGTCCAGCGTGCGGCTGTCACCGCTGGATACGATGGTCATACTGGAGACATCGTGCTGTTCGGTCTCGCCGACCGCGAGGCTGTCAATGTTAAAGCCGCGACGCGCAAAGAGCCCCGCAATTTGCGAGAGCACGCCGTCTCGGTTCTCGACCAGCACAGAAAAAATTCCTTTCATAGCGCTCCTCCTCACTGGGTGTTGTTTTCGCTGTCCACTTCGCAGACCATGAGCGCGGCGCTGTCACAGGCGAGGAAGGCATCCAGCGTACTGCCGAGCGCCTCGTTGCTTTCGCAGTGGAAGTAGGCCATGTCGTAGGCCGCCGCGATGTTCTCGTAGCGGGGATAGTCAAAGAGCTCCACCGCCTCGTAACGGCGTTCGTAGTTCTTTGCCTGGTATTCCCTTACCAGCCCGAGGAAGCGATTTTTCATAATCAAAATTTTGACCGGGAGTTTTTGCACCGCAATGGTGCCGAGCTCATACATGGACATCTGGAAGGAGCCGTCGCCGCAGACCGCGACAACCTGACGCTCCGGCGCGGCAAACTTTGCACCTATGGCCGCGGGAATCGAGTAGCCCATGGTACCCATACCGCCGCTTGTCAAAAAGCGGCCGCGCTTCATCACATAGTTGTCGGCGGACCAGAGCTGGTTCTGACCGACATCCGCGACATAAATCGCGTCCTCTTCCATCTTCTCGGAGAGCAGCTTCACAAGCTCCACAGGGTTCACAAGCTTATCGCTGAAGCGGCGCAAATCCACGGTGCTGCGCTTCTTTTCTTCCAGTTCCCGGAGCCAAGCGCTCGTATCAATCGAGATGGGGGATTCGGCAAGGGCGGAGAAGACGGTTTTCACATCGCCGACCAGCGGAATTGTGGGACCCTAAGTTCTTACCGATTTCCGCGGTATCGATGTCAATGTGGATGATGTTGACGCGCTGCTCTAAGTTCTCCGGCCTGGGGACGGCGCGGTCCGCGATGCGCGCGCCGACGATGATCAGGAGATCGCTCGCTGCGACCGCACGGTTGGAATAGGGTTTGCCGTTGTTGCCGAGCATGCCGAAATAGAGCGGGTGATTTTTCGGAAGCACGCCCTATGCCCATCATGGTATGGACCAGCGGGACCTGATACTTCTCACAGAAGGCGCGGACTTCCGCCTCGCCCTGTCCGAGGATGACACCGCCGCCGGCACAGACCAAGGGTTTCTTGGCCTTCTGGATTGCCGCAATCACGCGAGACAGTTGCAGGCTGTTGCCCTTGACACTCGGCTTATAGCCGCGCATATTGAGAGTCTCCGGATAGGAGAAATTCTTTTTGAGCAGCTGCTGCTGGACATCGATTGGGATATCGATGAGCACCGGTCCCTTGCGGCCGGAGTCCGCAATGTAAAAGGCCTCTTTGAAGACATGGGGAATTTCGTCCGCGCTACGGACCAGGTAGGAATATTTGACAAAAGACTCGGTTGCGCCGCGCATATCCGCCTCTTGGAAAACATCGCGCCCGAGGAGGGAGGAATTAACCTGTCCCGTGACGGCAATGAGCGGAATGGAGTCCGCATAGGCGGTCGCGAGCGCCGTGATTAAATTGGTTGCGCCGGGACCGGAAGAGCTCACACAGACCGCCGGGTGGCCGGTGACGCGCGCATAGCCGCTCGCCGCATGGCCTGCGGCCTGTTCCTGACGTACCAGTATATGTTCTATCGATGCGTCTTGGTTCAGCGCATCCAAAAAGGGTGAAATTGCAACACCGGGGTAACCGAAGATGCGGGTAATGCCTTCCGCAGCCAGGCATTTGACCATTGCCTCTGCACCGTTCATCAGTTCGCCTCCTTCTCTTCGTTTCTGTTGAAAATGAAAGTAGAAAGTATGATAGCATAAGAGAAGGCGAAAGAAAGTCGGGAAGCGAGAGGAAGAGAAAGGTAAGACTTAAGAAATGAGACAAGGAACAGAGAAAAAGACAGAGAAAAAGACAGAGAAAAAGAAGGGGCAATGCGGCGCGGAGGCGGATTTGAACGCGCGTCGCGAACTTACAAAAGAGGTCATAGAGCGTCTGAAAGCCCTGTATCCGGACACCAAATGTACTTTGAATTATCGAGACGCGTGGCAGCTTCTGATCTCGGTACGCTTGGCGGCACAGTGCACGGATCTCCGTGTGGACCAGGTGACGCCGCGGCTCTATGAGCGCTTTCCGACGGTGCGGGCGCTTGCGGAGGCGCCGGTCGAGGCCATCGAGGAAATTGTGCGCCCCTGCGGTCTCGGGAACTCCAAGGCGCGGGATATTCAGAAGTGTATGCGCATTCTGCATAAGGAGTATCGGGATGAGGTGCCGCGTGACTTTAAGGCGCTACTCGCGCTGCCGGGCGTCGGCAGAAAGAGCGCCAATTTGATTATGGGCGATATCTTCGGGGAACCCGCGATTGTAACGGACACCCACTGCATACGACTGGTGAACCGCATCGGTCTCGTGGATCAGGTCAAGGAACCCGCAAAGGTCGAAAAGCTTTTATGGGATTTGGTTCCGCCGGAGGAGAGCAATCAATTTTGTCACCGCCTCGTGGACCACGGCAGGGCGGTCTGCACGGCGCGTAAGCCGGACTGCGGGCGCTGTGTGTTGAATGACTTATGTCGCTACGCAAAAGAAGAGCGGCCCTTCGGGCTCGGAGAGATGTGAGGAGGAGAAGAATGGACAGAAAAGCAGTGCTCGAGGTGAGAAAATTATTCGATAAGAACGACTGCCGTATCGATCGCATGCGCGGCTGCTATGTGAACGGCGAGAAGCAAATCATCGCGGATTTGCAGGATCGGTTCTACAGCTTTGAGGACGAGGAGCTCTTTCAGTACTGCGAGCTCTTTAAGAAGGCTGTCTCCGGCAGAATCGGGCGCACCCTCTTTAACATTGAATTTCCGCTCGCGGAAGAAAAGGAAGGGGGGGCGCAGGAGAAGCTGTACCGGCTCTTAAAGAGCGAGTTAAAGGACGAAGCGCTCTTACAGGAGTTTTTTCGGGAGATTATTCAGAACTTTTCCTTTGCCGGGAATTATCTGATTCTCCTGGTGCACGGCGTCTACGATATCCCGGGGCGAACCAAGGACCGCGTGGGGTTAAGCGACGGCTCGGAATACGTGTACCCCTTCCTGGAGCTCTCGATTTGTCCGGTGGAACTGCTCCGCGAGGGGCTCTGCTATGATGCGGAGGCGAAGTCCTTCTTAAGCCGCATGGAGAACTGGAGCGTGAAGAAGCCGGATATCGGTCTTCTCTATCCCGCGTTCAACGAGAGAAACACGGACTTGCACGGCGCTCTCTGGTATGCGCGGAGCGAAAAGACGCGCCACGAGGAGCTCGCTGCGGTGTTGCTCGGAACGGAATTGCCCCGCGCCGAGAGCGCGGAGAAGGATGCCTTCCGTGAGATTGTCGAGCGCAGTCTCGGGGAGGACTGCAACTTTACTTTGGTGCAGAGCCTGCAAGAGGCGGTGAATCGCTTTGCGGAAGAGGCGGGAGACAGTGAAATCACGGAGCCGCCGGTGTTATCGAAGGGCGAATTCAAGCGCCTGCTCGACGAGTGCGGCGCGGAAGAAGAAGCGCTTTCGCGCCTCGATGAAGTCTATGAAGAGGTGCTCGGGGAGGGAAAAGAAGCCCTGTTGGTCGAAAATCTGAGCGCGCCGAAGACACTTACGGTCGCGACGGATTCGCTGCAATTAAAACTGCAGAGCGATGCGAGTGAGCTCCTCAGTACCCGGGTAATCGACGGACGGGAGTACTTTCTGATTCCGGTCTCGGAGGATGTCACGGTCAACGGGATTCGCCTCCGGACAAAAACGGGTGAAGCAACGGAATAAGCTCTGAAACGATTTCTTCGGGACGGAGACCGTCGGTCGCGATTCGAATCGAGGCAGCGTCTTCGTAGGAGGCGGCGCGGGCATCCATCAGCGCGGCAATATCCGTTAAGCTCTTTTTGCCGGCGAGGAGCGGTCGTGTGGTATCCGCCGCGAGACGGGCAAAAATGGTGTCCGGTGTTGCGGTGAGATAGATGACGCCGCCGAGCTCTCGCATGAGTGCGCGGTTCTCGCTGCGAAGTGCCATGCCGCCGCCGCAGGAAATAAGGCAGGGAGCGCTTTCCCGCAGGCTTTTTAAAAAGGCGGTCTCTCGCTCGCGAAAGGCCTCCTCTCCCGCGCGGGCAAAGAAACCGGCAATGCTCTCGCCGAGCGCTTCGGAGATGCAGGCATCGCTGTCCAGCAGGGGAAGAGAGAGTGCCTCGGAGAGCGCGGCCGCAACGGTCGATTTGCCGCTCCCCATGAAACCGATCAGAAATAGATGGCGTGTCAGAGCGGCGGCAGGAATATGGGATGAGAGGGGCTTTGACATGGCAGACTCCTTTTTGATTATGACTGCGATTTTCGGGGACAGTGTAACACAAGGGCGCGGGGCTTTACAAACGCGCGCGTTTTTCTCTCGAAATTGTGATAAAATGAGACAGGAAAAGTGACCGCGAAGCGCGGTGTGAGGAGGAAAAATATGGGCTGCATTCAATTAGACTTGCGAGGCGCACTTTCATTTTTGAGCGAGCGTGAGCTCCGACAGATGGAGCTTGCGGCAGAGACGGCGAAGGGAGAATTGGTCGAGCACACGGGTGCGGGCAATGATTTCCACGGCTGGGTGGATCTGCCCGAGGCCTACGACCGTGAGGAGTTTGCGCGCATTCAAAAGGCTGCCGCAAAGATTCAGGCGGAATCCGAGATTCTGGTGGTTGCCGGCATCGGCGGATCTTACCTCGGCGCGCGCGCGGCAATCGACTTCCTGCGCCACGGCTTCTATAACCAGCTTCCGAAGGAAGTGCGGAAGACGCCGGAGATTTATTTTGTCGGCAACAATATGAGCGGACAGTATATGAACGCGCTGATCGATGTGATCGGCGAGCGCGACTTCTCGCTGAACGTCATCTCGAAGTCCGGTACGACAACCGAGACGGCCATCAGCTTCCGTGTCTTTAAGAGCCTGCTCGAGAAAAAGTACGGCAAGGAGGGCGCGGCGTCCCGCATTTATGCGACGACGGATAAGCAGCGCGGCGCCTTAAAGCAGCTCGCGGACCGCGAAGGCTATGAGTGCTTTGTGATTCCGGACGACGTGGGCGGGCGCTTCTCGGTGCTGACCGCGGTGGGTCTCCTGCCGATTGCGGTCTCGGGTGCGGACATCTCCCGCCTGATGGAGGGCGCGGCTGAGGAGAGAAAGTCTCTGCTCACGACCCCCTATGCGGAAAATGATGCCATGCGCTATGCGGTCGCGAGAACCGTCTTAAACCGTAAGGGTAAGGAGGTCGAAGTGCTCGCAAACTATGAGCCGAGCCTTGCGATGATTTCCGAATGGTGGAAGCAGCTCTACGGCGAGAGTGAGGGCAAGGATCAAAAGGGTATACTGCCGCACTCCGTCAACCTGACGACAGACCTCCACTCGATGGGCCAGTACATCCAGGACGGCAGACGCATCCTGATGGAGACGGTCTTAAATGTGGAGCAGCCGAAGAACGAACTTGTGATTGAGGCAGAGGCGGGCGATCCGGACGGTCTCAACTATCTTGCGGGCAAGAACATGGACTTTGTCTCGAAGAATGCGATGCGCGGCACGAAGCTTGCCCACATTGACGGCGGCGTGCCGGTCATGCAGCTCAATATTCCGGCGCAGGATGAGTACTCGCTCGGCGCACTCTTCTACTTCTTTGAGTTTGCGGTCGGCGTGAGCGGCTATCTGCTCGGGGTGAATCCGTTCGATCAGCCGGGCGTCGAGAGTTATAAGCGCAACATGTTCGCACTGCTCGGCAAGCCGGGCTATGAGAAGGAGAGAGAGGCTCTCCTTGCACGGGAGGCACAGGAATGAAATTGGTGATTGCAAACGACCACGCGGCGGTCGACTTAAAGTTTGCGATTCTCGAACATTTAAAAGAGCGCGGCATCGAAGTCGTGAACATCGGCACGGATACGAAGGAGCGCTATCAGTACCCGCTCGCGGGTTACCGCGCGGCCAAGATGGTCGCAAGCGGAGAGGCGGACGGCGGCGTGCTGATTTGCGGCACGGGCATCGGCATAAGCCTCGCGGCGAATAAGGTAAAGGGCATACGCGCGGCGGTCTGCTCGGAGCCCTACAGCGCAAAGATGGCGCGGGAGCACAACAATGCGAATATGATTGCTTTCGGCGCGCGCGTGGTCGGTGAGGATCTCGCAAAGATGATTGTGGACAGCTGGCTGGATGCGAAATTCCAGGGCGGCCGTCACGCAGAGCGAGTCGCGCTGATTGACGAGATCGAGGAGACGGGAGAACTCTCCTGCGAGTGACAAAAGTTTGGAGGCCGGGTCGGAGCGCGGTATGCAGCCCCGACCCGGTTTTTTTGTGGAGGAGATAGTATGCGATTGTTTCATCTCTCGGATCTGCATCTCGGGAAGCGTCTGCACGAGTACTCGCTTTTGGAGGATCAGCGCGATATCCTGGAGAAAATTTTGCAGGCCGTCCGGCAAGAGAGGCCGGATGCCGTGTTGCTGTCCGGCGATTTGTACGATAAGACGATGCCGAGCGCCGAGAGCGTACAGCTCTTGAATTTATTCTTGGAAGCGCTCGCGGCGGAGCACTGCCCGGTGCTTGCGATTTACGGCAATCACGACTCTCCGGAGCGCACAGCCTACGGCGGCGGTCTCTTCCGGAAAGCACGGATTTATGTGTCACCGGTCTTTGACGGCATTGTGCGCTATGTGACATTTTCGGACAGCTTCGGCGCGGTGGATTTTTATCTGCTTCCCTTTTTAAAGCCTGCAAGCGTGCGGAGCTTTTTTCCGGAGGCCGAAATCGAGAGTTATACCGATGCTGTCCGAACGGTCTTAGAGGCGACGCGCCGTACCGCGGATCCGACCCACAGAAAAGTGCTGCTCGCGCACCAGTTCGTGACGGGGGCCGCGCGCTCGGACTCCGAGGAGACGGTGGTCGGCGGGCTCGACAATGTGGACGCAGCGGTCTTTGAAGGCTTCGACTATGTGGCGCTCGGGCACATCCATAAGCCGCAGAACATAGGGAGCGAGCGGATTCGTTACTCGGGATCGCCGCTCAAATACTCCTTTTCCGAGGCGGCGCAGGAAAAGAGTATCAGCCTCGTGACGCTCGGTGAAAAGCAGGCGGACGGGATGGCGGCGCTCAAGGTGGAAGAACTGGCGCTCACGCCGCTTCACGAACTTCGCTGCCTTCGCGGGAGCTATGAGGAACTCACGGCGCGGTCTTTCTACGAGGATCTCCCAAAGGAGGATTACTATCGCGTCACCTTGACCGACGAGAGCGATGTCCCGGCGGCGATGCAGCGGCTCAGAACCATATATCACAACTTGATGGAACTCGCGTACGACAACCGGAGGACCAAGAACAGCGCGGAACTCGAGCTTCGGCGCGCGGCGGATGCCCGCACACCGGAGGAGCTTTTTACGGATTTTTTCCGCAGCCGGAACGGGCGGGAAATGAATGCGCTCGAACGGGAGCTCCTCACAGAGGCGTTGCTCAGGCAGGAGGTGGAAGCATGAAGCCCTTGCAATTGACACTCAGAGCGTTCGGACCCTACGCGGGGGAGACGACCATAGACTTTGAGCGCTTCGGCGGCGCCGGACTCTATTTGATTACCGGAGACACCGGCGCGGGGAAGACCACCCTCTTTGACGCGCTGAGCTTCGCTCTCTACGGGGAAGGGAGCGGCGCCTTCCGTAAGCCTGAAATGTTGCGTTCGAAGTACGCCGCCCCGGAGCAAAAAACGGAAGTTTTGCTTCGCTTCGAGGACAAGGGGCGGTCTACGAGGTGCGGCGTACGCCGAGCTATCTACGCCCGGCAAAGCGCGGCAAGGGCGAGGCCCAACAGCTCGCGGAAGCGGAGTTACGGCTTCCGGACGGGAGCGTCAAGACCAAGGTAAAAGAGGTCAATGAAACGCTCGAGGACATACTCGGTTTAAACCGCGAGCAGTTTTTGCAGACCGCGATGATTTCGCAGGGAGAGTTTTTGAAGCTGCTGCTCGCAAGCACGGAGGAGCGGCAGAAAATTTTTCGGAAAATTTTCCACACCGAGCGCTTTGCGGGTCTACAGGACTTCTTAAAAGCCGAGAGCAACGCCTATGAGCGGGAATATGAGCTGCTCGAACAAAAGCGGCGGAACTACCTGGAGCGTCTGCAGCTGGAAGGCGAAGCGGAAGCGCTTCGTCAGGCCGTGCTGCGCAGAGAGCGCCCGGCAGAGGAACTGCTGTCTCTTCTGCCCGCTTCGCTTTCGGTGCTCGAACTGGAAAAGAACGAGGCCACGGCGCTTCGAGAGGCAAAAAATGAGGAGATTTCAGAGCTCTCGGCGGCAATCGTGAGAGCGGAGGCCTCGGAGCAACGCGCGCGCCTTCACAGGGAGAAAGAAGCCGAGCTCCTTCGGGGGCGGGCAGCGCTCACGGAACAGCGCGAAGCGCTGGCACGCATTCGGCGGGAAATCGAGGAAAAGACGGCGCGCTGGGAAGAGCTGCCGGCTTATCGCGCTCTCCTGCCGAAGTACGAAGAGTTTGCCCGCACAAGTGCCGCGCGCGCGGCGCAGGAAGTGCGCGTCAAAGAGGGCGAAAAAGCCTTACGGCGCGCAGCGGAGAGCTTGCATGCGGCGGAGGAGCTGCTCAACAAAAGTCGAGCGGAGAGCCGAGAACTCGCCGATGCCGGAGAGGCACTTGCGCGCTGCGAGGCAAAGGCGAGCGAGCTCAAAGAGCGCAGTCTCCTGCTTTCCTCCGTGCAGCGGAAAATCAAGGACTATGCGGATTGTTTTCATGAGGGGAAACAGGCGCAGGGTGTATTCTTAAAAGAGCGTGAGGCTTACGAGCAGGCAGAGCTGGCTTACGGGAAGGCCTATCGGCTCTTTCTCGCGGGACAGGCAGGCCTGCTTGCGGAGGAACTGGAGGCGGGAAGCCCCTGTCCGGTCTGCGGCAGCACGGAGCACCCGAAGCCCGCGGAAAAGCCGCGGGAAACCCCGAGCGAGGCGGAATTAAAACAGCTCGAAGAGGCGCGGAAGCATTGCCAAGAGAGGGCGGAGCGCGCGGCAAAGCAGCACAGCGCTCTCAAGGAGAGACTCAGTCAGCAGAAGCAACAGCTGAGCGAACAGGCGGCCAGGCTCTTTCCGGAGACGGACTTCCGGGAACTGGACCGCAGCGCAAAAGCGGAACAGGAGTGCTTAAAGCGAGCAACAGCCGAGAACGAGGCGCTGCTCACGCAGTGCGGAAAGCGAGAGGCACGCAGGCGAACACTCTCGGAAGCTTTGCCCGGCATCGAGAAGGCTGCGGCAGAGCGCCTTTCGGAACAGGGCGCCGCAAACGAGGCACTTGCGGCGGCAAGGCAGAGCCTGGAAGGCTTAGTTACCGCGGAAGCGGCGGAGCGTAAGCAGCTTCCGGCGGAGGATATCGAAGTCCTGCGGGAGAAAATACGGCTCCCTCGAGAGCGAGCAGCGTTCCGCGCGGGAGGCCGAGCAGAGCCTTGCTGAGAAAAACGGCCGCGGCCGAGCAGGCCCCTGAGTCGTGCGGAGGGCGAGCTTAAGGCTCTGGCCGCAGCGGAAGGCAAGGAAGAAAGTTCGGTGACGGCAGCGGAACTCAAAGAGAAAAAGCTTGCCTTTGAGGCAGCGCGTGCCGCGCTCTCCGAGCGCACGGAAGTCCTTGGGGCGCGGCTCAGCAATAACCGAGAGACCCTGGAGCGACTCGGGACGCTGGAAAAAGAGCGCAGCGCATTGCTACAGCGCTTGCAGGCGGCAAAGAGCCTCGCGGACACCGCGAGCGGCCAACTTTCCGGACAGGATAAAATCATGTTGGAAACCTACGTGCAGCTCGATTATTTTGAGCGCATGTTGCTCCGCGCGAACATACGCCTCATGGAGATGACGGAGGGGCGCTATGAATTGGTGCGGAGTAAGGAGGCCGAGAACAAGAGGTCGCAGTCCGGTCTCTCGCTCGATGTTGTGGATCATTACAGCGGCAGTGAGCGCAGTGTGAAGAGTCTTTCCGGCGGCGAATCCTTTCAGGCCTCTCTCGCTCTGGCGCTCGGCCTCTCGGACACGGTACAGGAGGAAGCCGGTGGCATACGCCTCGACGCGATGTTCATCGATGAGGGTTTCGGCACCTTGAGCGAGGGAGCGCTTCGTGCAGCCCTGAACACCCTCTTGGAACTTGCGGCGGGACAGCGCCTGGTCGGTGTGATTTCGCATGTTCCGGAATTGAAGGAAAAATCGAGCGCCAGATTCGCATCCGGAAACAGGCAGACGGCGGCAGCTCGGCGGAAATCATACTGCCCTAGTCCGAAATCGGGAAAAGAAGCTGTCGCGGGCTCTTTCCTATGTTATACTTGCCTTGCTATTGCACCGAGGTTTGTCAGAGAAAGTAGAGTATCTGCAGAGATGAAAATCCGTTTTATCGGACATTCCGGATTTTATGTGGAACTGGAAGAGATGAATTTGCTCTTCGACTATTACCGGGGAGAACTCCCCGAAATCGACCGGAGCAAGCCGCTCTTTGTGTTTGTGAGCCATGCGCATCCGGATCATTTTCAGAGGGAAATCTTTTCGCTCGCCGAAAAGGCGGACAATGTGGTCTATTTTCTATCGGACGACATACGCCGCTCCGCGCTGCCGCTTCAGATTCAGGAGAGCGTGCGTCTCTTGGCGCCCGAGACCGAGACGGAAATTTGCCGCCTCGTGCAGGATGAGACGGGGCGGGAACTCAGGCAGGAGGTCTTTTTGACCGTCAATACCTATCGCTCGACCGATGAGGGCGTCGCCTTTTTGATTGACTGCGATGAGGCGCGCATCTACCACGCGGGCGATTTGAACGACTGGCATTGGGAAGAGAATACCGAGGCCGAGAACAATGTCCAGAGAACGCTGTATCTGGAGGAACTGCGGGAATTAAGAGCCGAGGTCGAGCGGAGCGGGCGTCTGCCCGACATCGCTTTTGTACCGGTGGATTCTCGGCTCGGGGAGAACTATTGGCGCGGCGCGGACGCCTATATGCGGGAGGTCGGCGCACGCTATCTGATTCCCATGCACATCTACGGCGATAAAACGGTGATTCGGAAACTCCGGGAGCGCAGCGAAGCGCGCGACTACCGGGATCAAATACTTGGCACAGGAGAGGAAGGCGAGGTGTTTTCGCTATGATTATGTTGCAGGGCGTGCGGCTCCTGGATCCGTCGACCAGGACGGACGGGATACGAGACATTTTGATTGCAGAGGGCAAGATTATTCGTGTCGGGGAGGATCTCTGGTTGGATGCCTCCCTGATTGCGCGGGCCAAGGGCGAGGTGCTCGAAGTTTTTGACTGTGCGGGTCTCTGCGCGGCGCCGGGTTTTGTGGACGGCCATGTCCATTTCCGGGATCCGGGCCAGACACATAAGGAAGATATCTTAAGCGGCGCGCGCGCGGCGGCAGCCGGCGGATTTACCTCGGTCGTCTGCATGGCGAACACAACGCCGCCCATCGACAGCGAGGAGTTGATGGTCGAAAATATCCGAAAGAGCAGAAATGCGGCCATCCATGTATACAGTGCTTCCACAATCAGTCAAGGCATGAAGGGCGAAGCCTTGGTCGATATGAAACTCATGAAAGAGAGCGGCGCGGTCGCCTTCACCGATGACGGCAGACCGCTGACCAATGAGGAGCTGATTAAGGAGGCCATGCAGAAGGCACGGCGCTTAAAGCTGCCGCTCTCCTTCCACGAGGAGGATCCGCGCTTTGTGAAAGAGCCCGGTGTGAACAGCGGGCCCGCCGCGGAGCGCCTCGGTTTAACGGGGGCGGACCGACAGGCCGAGATTGTGATGGTCGAGCGGGACTGCCGCCTCGCGCGGGAACTCGGCGCGGCAATCGTAATCCAGCACATCAGCGCGAAGGAGTCCGTGGAATCGGTGCGCCGCGCGAAGCAAAACGGCGCGAGGGTCTATGCGGAGGCAACCCCGCACCACTTCTCTCTGACCGATGAGGCCGTGAGTCTCTACGGCACCAATGCGAAGATGAACCCGCCGCTCCGGAGTGAAGAAGACAGAATGGCCATTGTCCGGGGACTTCAGGACGGCACGATTGACATGATTGCGACGGACCACGCACCGCATGCAAAGGCGGAGAAGGACAGACCCTTTACCGAGGCACCGAGCGGCATCATAGGTCTCGAGACCGCATTTGCGCTCGGCTGTATGAATCTCGTGGAGCCCGGACACTTAACGCTCCTGCAGCTTGTGCAGCGCATGAGCACCGAGGCCGCAAAGCTCTATCAGCTGGACGCGGGCAGCATCAAAGAGGATAAGCCGGCGGACCTTACGATTTTCGATCCGGCGCAGAGCTGGGCCTATCTCGTGCCGGAATCCAAGTCCACCAATTCGCCCTGGCTCGGGAAAACGCTCCGGGGCAAGGTGCTCTTGACCATATGCGCGGGACACATTGTCTACGAGGACGAGCGTCTCTTTGCGGGAAGAAAGCTGCCGATCGGCAGCAAGAAAAAAGAACTGTGAGATGAAAGGAAAGAAGCTATGATCAGTGCAAACGGAATTACCTTCCGCGTCGGGAAGAAGGCGCTCTTTGAGGAAGTGAACATCCAGTTTACCGAGGGAAATTGTTACGGCCTCATCGGCGCAAACGGAACGGGAAAATCCACTTTCCTGAAGATACTCTCGGGACAGCTGGAGCCCACCAACGGAAACATTGCGATTACGCCGGGACAGCGTCTCTCCTTCCTCGAGCAGAACCACTTTAAGTACGATGAGTTCACGGTACTGGATACCGTCATCATGGGCAATCAGCGCCTCTACGATATTATGCAGGAGAAGGATGCGCTCTACGCGAAGGAGGACTTCACGGATGAGGACGGCATCAAGGCGGCGGAGCTTGAGAACGAGTTCGCAAATATGAACGGCTGGGATGCGGAGAGCGATGCCGCAAACCTGTTAAACGGCCTCGGTGTGGAGACGGACTACCACTACTCGCCGATGAAGGATTTGCCGGGTGCCTTAAAGGTCAAGGTGTTGCTTGCGCGCGCCCTCTTCGGTAACCCGGACATACTCCTGCTGGATGAGCCGACGAACCACCTGGACCTCGAGGCCATCGGTTGGCTCGAGGAGTTCTTGATTAACTTCGAAACACCGTCATTGTCGTCTCGCATGACCGCTACTTCTTAAACAAGGTCTGCACCATGATTGCGGATATCGACTACGGTAAGATTCAGCTCTACACCGGTAACTACGACTTCTGGTATGAGTCCAGTCAGCTCATTGTTCGCCAGATGAAGGAGGCGAACCGGAAGAAGGAGGAGAAGATCAAGGAGCTCAAGGAGTTCATTCAGCGCTTCTCCGCAAACGCTTCGAAGAGTAAGCAGGCGACTTCCAGAAAGCGCGCCCTCGAGAAGATTGAGCTCGACGAGATGAAGCCCTCGAGCCGTAAATACCCGTTTATCGACTTCCGCCCGAACCGCGAGATCGGAAACGAGGTGCTTACGGTCACGAACCTCAGTAAGACCATTGAGGGTGTCAAGGTGCTCGACAACATCAGCTTTACTTTAAACCGCACGGACAAGGTTGCGCTGGTCGGACCGAACGAGCGCGCAAAGACGGTGCTCTTCCAGATTCTCTCCGGGCAGATGGAGCCGGATTCCGGCGACTATAAGTGGGGCATCACGACGACCACGGCCTACTTCCCGAAGGACAACACGAAGGACTTTTCCGGTGACGAGACCATCGTCGAGTGGCTCACCCAGTATTCGGAGAACAAGGACGCGACCTATGTGCGCGGTTTCCTCGGCCGTATGCTCTTTGCGGGCGATGACGGTGTGAAGAAGGTCTCTGTGCTCTCGGGCGGTGAGAAGGTGCGCGTCATGCTCTCGAAGCTCATGATTACGGGGGCGAATGTCCTGCTCCTCGACGAGCCGACGGACCACCTGGACATGGAGTCGATCACGGCATTGAACAACGGTCTCATCAAGTTCCCGGGCGTCCTGATCTTCTCCTCGCGAGATCATCAGATTGTCGAGACGACCGCAAACCGCATCATGGAAATTATCAACGGCAAGCTGGTCGATAAGATTACGACCTACGATGCTTACCTTGACAGCGATGAGATGGCGAGAAAGCGCTTCACTATACGGTCAGCGATTCCGACGCGACAGATGACTGAGGAGAGCCATGAGCGTAAAGAAAATGATTTCCTGGAACGTGAACGGTCTTCGCGCGGCGGCCGGCAAGACCTTTTTTGACGCGTTCCACGATTTGGATGCGGATATCTTTTGTATTCAGGAGTCGAAGCTACAGGAGGGACAGATAGAACTGGATCTCCCGGGCTACTACGACTACTGGAATTATGCGGAGAAGAAGGGCTACTCCGGCGTTGCCATGTTCACGAAAGAGAAGCCGGTAAACGTGAGCTACGGGCTCGGGATTCCGGAGCACGACAAGGAGGGGCGTGTGATTACCCTCGAGTTTCCGGACTACTATGTGCTGACCTGCTATACCCCGAATTCGCAGAATGAGTTAAAGCGCTCGACTACCGCATGGAGTGGGAGGATGCCTTCTTTGCCTATGTGAAGGGGCTGGATGAAAAGAAGCCGCTCATCTACTGCGGCGATTTAAACGTCGCGCATCAAGAAATTGACTTAAAGAACCCGGCGACCAACCGGAAGAATGCGGGCTTTACCGATGAAGAGCGCGCGAAGATGAGCCGCATTTTGGAAAACGGCTTCACGGACAGTTTCCGTTACCTCCACCCGGAGGAGAAAGACGCCTACTCTTGGTGGTCCTACCGGATGAAGGCGAGGGAGCGAAATGTCGGTTGGCGCATCGACTACTTTATCGTGTCGGACCGCCTGCGCGAGAAGATACGCGGGGCCTCGATTCATAGCGAAATTTTGGGCAGCGATCACTGCCCGGTGGAATTGACCATCGATCTTTGAGGAGGAGAAAAGCCATGGCGCTTGGAGTACAAATCGAGAAGGAGGGGGATTACGGTTTCCGTTGTCGCAGAGACAAGACCGACCTTACTGCTCTTTCTGCGAAATGAGGAGGCGCCGCGGCTCTGCGTACCCTTTCCGGAGGATGCCCGCTTGGGGAAGGTCTACAGTCTGAGGCTCGGCTTTCGGGAGCTTCGCGAGGCCGGTTTTCGCGGCGCTGCCCTAAAGAGCGCGGAATATCAGTTTGAGGCGGGAGGACAGCGCTTTGCGGATCCGTACGGCAAGAGTTTCAGCGGACACGACAGCTTCGGAAAACCACTCAAGGAAGAAACGGCGAAGCGCTCGCCGCTCTTTTTGAGCGAGTTCTCCTGGGAGGAGGAAGGCGCTCCGAAGGTAAATCCGCGGGAGCGCGTCATCTACCGCCTGCATGTGCGCGGCTTTACCGCGGAAAAGAGCAGCGGCGTGATTCAGCGGGGTACCTTTGACGGCATCGCCGAAAAGATACCCTATCTCCGCTCTCTCGGGGTGACAACCCTGGAGCTTCTGCCCGCGGAGGAGTTTGAGGAACTGCCCTTCGGGGCCGAGCGCGTCAACTACTGGGGCTACGGAAAGACCTTCCATTTTGCGCCGAAGGCGAGCTATTGCAGAAAGCGTCAGCGAGACCCGGCGGGTGAACTCCGTTCTCTCGTAAAAGCGCTCCACGCGGCGGGCATGGAGCTTGTGATGGAGTTCTACTTTGACGGGAGCGAGCGCGTTGATTACGTGCTCGAAGTACTGCGCTACTACCGGAGCTTTTATCACCTGGACGGCGCGCGCCTAAGCGGCAGCTTTCCGCTCCGAGACATCCTGCGGGATCCGTATCTCAAGGGCTTTCTTCTCTTTGCGGAGGAGCGGCCCGCGGAGTCCGGCGAAAGTTTCTACTGCTGCGACCGCGCGTTTCAACGGGAGATGCGCCGTTTCCTAAAGGGGGACGAGGGCTTGGTGCCTGCCGTGCTTTCTTACAGCCGGCGGGAGCCGGATACGCCGCCGCGTGTCAACTACCTTGCGCACACCGACGGCTTTACGCTCGCGGATCTTGTGAGTTACGAGAGAAAACACAACGAGGCAAACGGCGAGGGCAACCGGGACGGCAGCAATGAGAATTTCAGCTGGAACTGCGGCGTCGAGGGCAAGACCAAGCGGCGACAGATTCTCGCCTGCCGCGCGCAGCAGCGGCGGAATGCGTTTTTGCTGCTCTTTTTAAGTCAGGGAACGCCGCTCTTCCTCGCCGGCGATGAGTTCGGAAACAGCCAGGACGGCAACAACAATGCCTATTGTCAGGACAATGCGGTCTCCTGGCTCGACTGGAAACAGGCGACCAAGGAGGCAGAGAGCGTTGACTTTGTGCGGGCACTGATTGCCTTTCGAAGGGCGCATCCGGCACTCGGACGGCAGACACCGCCGCTCTTTCTCGATGTCGATGCCGTGGGCAGACCGGATGTCTCCTATCACGGCGAGCGGCCGTGGAAGGCGGAGACTGAGCCCTTCCGCCGTCAGCTCGGCATACTCTACAGCGGACATTACGCGAAATCGGAGAACGGCGAGGCAGACAACAGCCTTTTCTGTATCTATAATATGCACTGGGAAGCACACAGCTTTTCCTTGCCGCACCCCGAAAAGGGCACGGCTTGGCATCTCGCAATCAGAAGTTTCGGCGAGGCGCCGCACTGCCTCGAGGTCGGGGCGGAGGAAATGCTGGAGAATCAGAGCGAGTTTTTACTTCCGGGACGGAGCATCGTCGTTTTGATTGCAAAGCCCCTTCCGGCAGAGACAAAGACAAAACGAACGAAAAAGAGACAGGGAGATAGCAATGGCAGATAAGATTATTTTTAACCGGAGACCGCCCGACGGGAAGACTGCACGTGGGCCACTATGTGGGTTCGCTTCGCAGAAGAGTCGCGCTGCAGAATTCCGGCGAGTATAAGAGAACCATGGTCATGATTGCGGACGCGCAGGCGCTCACCGACAACTTTGACAATCCCGAGAAGGTCAGACAGAACATCATCGAAGTGGCGCTCGACTATCTCTCGGTGGGACTCGATCCCGAGAAGTCCACACTCTTTATTCAGTCGCAGATCTCGGAACTCACCGAGCTCACCTTCTTCTACTCGAATCTCGTCACGGTCGCCAGACTGCAGCGCAATCCGACCGTGAAGAATGAGATTAAGCTCCGGAATTTCGAGGCGGATATCCCGGTCGGCTTCTTCACCTATCCGATCAGCCAGGCGGCGGATATCACGGCTTTTAAGGCGACCACGGTGCCGGTCGGTGAGGATCAGCTGCCGATGATCGAGCAGACGAGAGAGATTGTCCGGAAGTTCAATTCGATTTATGCGCCGGTGCTCGTGGAGCCGGAGGCGCTGATTCCGAGCGATGCGGCTTCCCGCCGTCTCCCGGGCACGGACGGCAAGGCGAAGATGTCCAAGTCCCTCGGCAACTGCATCTACCTCTCGGACGATGCGGATACGGTGGCGGCGCGCATCAAGACCATGTATACAGACCCGGAGCATCTCCGCGTGAGCGACCCGGGTCATTTGGAGGGGAACACCGTCTTTACCTATCTGGAGGCCTTCTCGCGTCCGGAGCATTTTGAGCGCTACCTGCCGGAGTACGCTTCTCTCGATGAATTGAAGGCGCACTACACGCGCGGCGGTCTCGGCGATGTCAAGGTGAAGAAGTTCCTGAATGCCGTGTTGCAGGAGGAACTCGAGCCGATTCGGAAGCGCAGAAAGGAATATGAGCGCGATATCTCCGCGGTCTATGAAATCCTGAAGAAGGGATCCGAGCGCGCGCGCGAAATCGCGGCGGAGACCTTGTCCGAGGTAAAGGAAGCGATGAAAATCAATTATTTTGAGGACAGCGAGCTGATTCGCGAACAGGCGGAGCGCTTTCGGCAGGCGGCGGAATGACGAGCCGTATTCTGCTTTGCAGCTACCGGGGAGAGGCATACCTGGAAGAGCAGCTGGCTTCGATCGAAGGGCAGACGGAGAGGAATTTCCGTCTGCTTCTTTCGGATGATGCCTCACCGGACCGAAGCTTTGCGATTGCGGAGGCGGCGGCCGCGCGGGATGCCCGCGTGACAGCGCTTCGCCGGGACAAGGGAAGCGGAAGCGCCGCAAGACATTTTTTGGAGCGTCTTCGGGATCCGGCCTTCTTTTCCGCGGCCGATGTCGACGACTACTATCTCTTCTCGGACCAGGACGATTGTTGGCACCGGGACAAGCTCGCGCGGCAAGTCCGCGCGATGCGCGCCATGGAGCGTCGCTACGGGAGTAAAGTACCGCTCTTACTCCACTGCGATCTCCGCGTGGTCTCGGCCGACGGGACGGAAATCGCGCCCTCTTATGTGCGCTACCAGAAAATGAGCCCGGCAAGACGGCGGTTCTGTCAGCTCCTCGTGCAGAACAATGTGACGGGCGGCGCCATGATTATGAACCATGCGCTCATGCGTCTCCTGGTCGCACACCCGGTGCCGGAAAACGCCGTGATGCACGACCACTGGATTGCGCTGGTCGCCGCGGCCTTCGGGAAAATAGGCTTCCTGGACCGCGCGCTCTATGACTATCGCCAGCACGGCGACAATGTGCTCGGAGCAAAGAAGGGCGGCGCGCTCTCGGAAATGAAGCGGCGGCTCGGGCTTTCGGGGGAGAGCCTCAAGGAGATGAACGAAAAGTCGGGAGCGGCCTATCGCGCCCTCTTTTTACAGGCGGAGGAATTTCGGCGGCAGTACGGCAAAGAACTTCCGGCAGAGGCAAAGAAGACGCTCGATGACTTCCTCGCGTTGCAACATAAAACAAGACTCGGAAAGGCAGTGGGCATTTTGCGCGGCGGCTTTACCTTTAACCTGCCGCACCGCACACTGGGTGAACTACTCTTTTTATGAGACAGAGAGAAGAGAGCGTCGCAGGGGGACTGTTCTGGAAATTGCTTGAGCTCCTCGGCGCGCAGGGCATTCAATTTGTCGTAGCGCTGCTCCTTGCGCGGCTCATGACGCCGGCGGAGTACGGCACCATAGGGCTGATTATGATCTTCATCACCCTCGCAAATGTCTTCGTGCAATCGGGCTTTGCGACCGCCCTGATTCAGGCGGAGCGGGTGGAGGAGGCGGATTTCAGCTCGGTCTTTTGGATCAGCCTCGCGGTTTCCGTGCCGGTCTACGGCCTCCTTGTTCTGGCGGCCCCCTTCATTGCCGCTTATTACGAGACCCCGGTCTTACAGCCCCTGCTCACCGCGATGGGACTGGTGCTGTTTCCCGGCGCCGTAATCTCGGTGCAGACTGCCTATGTGGCGCGCAACTTACAGTTCCGCAAACTCTTTGAGGCGACTATGGTTGCGGTCATTCTCTCCGGTGCGGTCGCGATTGTCATGGCACAGCGCGGTTACGGCGTGTTTGCGATGGCGGCGCAGCAGTTGGTCTACCATGTCGCTCTGATGTTGGGACTCTTTGTTGCGGTCTCCTTCCGGCCGCGCGGCGGTATCGCCTTAAACCGGGTGGAGCGGCTCTTTTCCTTTGGGTGGAAAATACTGCTCTCCGGTCTTCTTGATACACTCTGGAATAATCTCTACGGCCTTTTGATCGGAAAGTACTATTCCAAAACGGCACTCGGCGGTTACAACCGCGCGGAGCAGTTTCCGAAGCTCATCACCTCGAATCTCTCGGCCGCGATGCAGTCCGTGTTGCTGCCGACCTACGCGAGACACCAGGGCGAGAAGGAAAGCTTAAGAGAGCTCCTCTCCCGTAGCCTGAGGCTCTCCGCCTTTGTGATTTTTCCGATGATGGCGGGCATGGCGGCGGTCGGGACAAGCCTAATCCGGACCCTTCTCACCGAGGATTGGCTCTTCTCCGTGCCCTACCTCAGAATCCTCTGTCTCTGCTATGCTTTCTGGCCGCTGCATGTCAGCAATTTGCAGATGGTCACGGCGCTCGGACGCAGCGACTGGTTTCTGAAACTCGAGTGCATGAAGAAGTTGCTCGGCGCCGTGCTCCTCGCACTGAGCCTCCGCTACGGCATGATGGGACTGCTTGTTTTTTAAGGCGGTCGATGAGGCGCTCTGCACGGCTTTAAATGCCTATCCGGTCGGCAAGCTCCTCGGCTACGGGCCGCTTAGGCAGTACCGCGAGCTCGCACCGGCGGCGCTCTCTCTTCTATTCTGATGGGGACAGCGGTCTACCGGATGGAGGGAATAGCGCTCCGCGCGCCGCTGCTGTTGCTCTCCCAGCTCGCCGCGGGGGTGCTGCTCTACGGGCTGCTCTCGCTCGTCTTTCAGCGCGAAACGCTCGCCGAGCTTCGGAACTTGATACGGACAAGAGGGAAAAAAGCATGAGGACAACAAAAGAGCGCCCGCTCGTCAGCATTTGTGCGGTCTGCTATAACCACGCAAATTATCTGGAACAGGCGCTAAAGGGCTTTCTCGCCCAGCGCGGGGCGTTTGACATTGAAATTCTGATTCACGACGACGCTTCGACCGATGGCTCCGCGGATATCATACGGCGCTATGCCGCCCGCTATCCGGACAAAATTTTTCCGATTTTACAGGCGGAGAATCAGTACAGCCGGGGGAAGCAAAACATCTCGGGAATCTTTAATTTCCCGCGGGCACGCGGCAAGTATATCGCCCTGATGGACTGCGACGATTACTGGTGCGAGCCGGATAAACTGGAGCGGCAAGTGCGTTACTTGGAGGCGCATAGGGACTGCTCGATGACGGTGCACGCGGCGGCGGTGCAAAATGACCGCGGCGAACTCGTGAACCGGAATCTCATGCGCCCCTACCGCGGCGACCGCGATTTAAGCCCCTCGGAACTGGTCGACAAGGCCGGGAGTTTCCCCTTCGGGGCCATGCTCCTGCGCCGCGAGGTGGTGGAAAGGCTGCCGGAGTGGTACTTCCGCTGCCCGGTCGGGGACAGGCCGCTGGAACTCCTCTCCGCCCTCAAGGGCTACTGCCACTATGCGGACCGCTTTAACAGCGTGTACCGCTTCCACGGCTCCGGCTCTTGGACCGAGGAGATGAAGAGCGGCGACTTCAAAAAGAAGCAGGACCGCTATGCCCGTGCGATGCGGGAGCTCTACCGCGCCTTTGACCGGGAGAGCGGCGGTCGCTATCACCGCGAGGCGGTCTCGGCTGCGCGGCGTGTCTACTTTTTGACGCGGGTTAATCTAAGGGATTACGGGGAGATCTTTTCGCCGCGAAACCGGCGCTACTACCGGGAACTGCCCCTGCGGGACCGCTTTTTCATACGCGCGGAGCGGGGAACTGCCCTTCTTATTTGCGGGGCTCCGTCGCGTCCGGGACAGGATATTCGGACAAGAGCGATAAGATTCGCTTTAATTCCCGGGCGGGAAGTTGGCCGGGGGCAGAGCTCTCTCGGAGCGCACCGAAGCTCAGGCAGGAGCCGAATTCGGCACCCGAAATGCGACTCAGCACGCCGTGCGGTCCCATGCCGATCAGGACAAAGGGGCGATCGGCATTGCGCCTCCATTCGGCGGAAAACGCGAGGAGCGAGAGGAGGTCTTCCGTGCTCTTTGTCATGACCGCGAGTTTCGGGATGTCGGCGCCGCTATCCCGGAGTGCGGTCAAGGTCTCGCGGAGCACTTCCGCGGGCGGCGTCTCCGAAAAAAAGTGCCGGGAGGCAATGACGGGAATTCCGTGTGCCTTGAGCGCGGCAATGTGGGATGCGGGCTCTTTGAGCCCCGAAAAAAGTTCCACGTCCAGTAAGTCAGGGATCTTTTCTTCCGCAAGCCGAAGCTGAAGCCCGGCATAGTCGACAGCATCGAGCGGGAACTTCCCGCCCTCCGATGAGCTACGGAAGGTGATGAGGAGAGGAAGCGTTCCGAGTTCGCGTTTTACTTCCCGCGCGAGGGCAAGAAACTCCGTTTCCGCGGGGAAGGGGGAGAGGCAGTCAATGCGCCACTCGACGAGATCCGCCGCGCCATCGGGCAATAGGCGCAGTTCGGCAAACAGTTCTTCTCGGTTTTTTCCGAGCAGCGGAACCGCGACTTTGACGGGACCGCTTCCGAGTGTCAAATGGTTTCGTGTAACTTCGCGCATGGCTATCCTCCCTAATATGAATTAGGGCTAGTTTAGCGGAGCGGACTCAGAAACGCAAGCGAAGAGAAAAGAGGCAATGATGGCAGAGACGAGTATTTACGGCAAGTTTACGGAAACCCTGCTCGAGCTGAAAAAGAGGCTGGAGCTTGAAATCCTATCCTGGAACGAGGAGGCGGTGCGGGAGGGAAAGCACAAGTGCTTTGAGCATCTGACCAGCCGCTTAAAGACCGAGGCCAGCATGCGGGAAAAGTTAAAGCGCAGGGAGCTCGCGGAGACTACGGAAAACGCACTCTATCAGATGAAGGATGCAATCGGACTCCGGATAGTAACGCGCTTTGTCGACGACATCTACCGCGTGAAGGCAAAGCTTGCGGCGCTGCCCGGTGTGGCAATCGATGAGGAAAAGGATTATATTCAGAATGTAAAGCCGAGCGGCTACCGGAGTTTACATTTGATTTTGCGCTGCGAAATCGAGACCGCGGATTTGTACGGTCGCATTCCGGGGCTTTTCTTTGCCGAGGTGCAGATACGCACCATTGCCATGGACTCCTGGGCGAGCCTTGAGCATGAGATGCACTATAAGCGGGAGGGCGAGAACCGCGCGCTGATTGCCGCCGAGTTAAAGCGCTGCGCGGACGATCTGGCCTCCTGCGATCTTTCGATGCAGACCATACGAAACCTGATACGGAAGGAGGAAGTATGAAGTTTTTGTTTGCCGAGGACGAGGTGGAGCTTTCGCGCGCGGTTTGCGCCGTGCTCCGTCATCAGGGAGACGAGGCGGATCCCGCCTACGACGGCGAAGAGGCGCTCAGGAAGGCGCGCGCCGGGAGTTATGACTGCATGGTCTTCGACGTGATGATGCCGCGGATGGACGGAATTTCCGTCGTGCGGGCCCTCCGTGCGGACGGGGACAGAACCCCCATGATTATCCTGACCGCAAAGACGCAGATTGAGGACAAAATCACGGGACTCGATGCCGGTGCGGATGATTACATCACCAAGCCTTTTGCGATGCGGGAACTGCTCGCGCGCATTCGGAGTGTCGCGCGGCGCTCCGGCTATCAGGTCGAGAAGCTGGAGCTCGGCAATGTGACCCTGGACACCGGAGAACAGGAGCTGATCGCAAAGAACTGTATGCGCCTCGGCAGCAAGAGGCAAGGCTCATGGAGCTCTTTATGCGTAACCCGGGCAAGGTGCTCGGCGGGAGCGAACTCTTCCGAAAGGTCTGGGGCGAGAGCGAGGAAAGAGGGGACGACACACTTTATCTCTACATCTCCTACCTCAGACAGAAGCTGAATGCGATTCAGGCAGACCTCTTAATCGAAGGGGAACTCGGCGGCAGCTATGTGCTCAGGCAGCGGGACGCCTGAGCCGCGGAAGGTGAGAGGGCAATGGCGGAACGATTGAAACGGCAATTTGTTCTGGTCGCGACCAGCGCGGTGTTTGCGGTTCTGGTTCTGGTGCTGATGCTCGTGAACCGCATGAACTATCTCTCTCTGTATGAGAGCAGTATGGATACGCTGGAACTCATCAGCTACTACGGCGGCGCCCTGCCGGGACGCATCGGCAACACCGAGGAGGAGGGAGAACTGCCGCGCGGGGTGCGCTATTTTTCGGTGAATTGCGACAGCGCGAGCGGGGAAATGACGCCGGTTCTCAGTCTGGACGGCATGTCGACCGAGACGGTGTACGAGCTCTCCATGCTTGCGCTGCATGCGCCGAAGGATAAGGGCGTGCTGCGCACGGACGGGAGACCGTTTTTCTATTCCCGCCGGAGCGGGGAAGACAAGATTTTGCTCTGTTTTCTCGATGCGAGCAAGGACTTTAAGGAGCTCGCGCGCAATGCGCGGGACAGCACCTTGGTCGGCGCGGCGGTCTTGCTCTTTTTCGGCATTATCATGCTCTTCCTCTCTTCGCGGGCGGTTGAGCCCGTGGTTAAAAACATTGAGAGCCAGAAGCGCTTTATCACGAATGCGAGCCATGAACTGAAGACACCGATTGCGGTGATTTCCGCGAATACGGAGCTCCTCGAGATGATGAACGGGAGCTCGGAGTGGACGGACAGCATCATGCACCAGGTTAAGCGATTAAGCCGCCTTGTGGACGACTTAATCGTGTTGACCCGCGTTGAGGAGGGCATTCAGAAGGAGTTGAGCCGGCAGAGCTTCTCGGCGGCTGTGCGGCAGGGTACCGAAGCCTTCCGCTCGGTCGCGGAACAGCAGGGCAAGCATCTCACGGAGGAGGTTGCGGACGGGGTTACGGCGATCGCGACCGAACGAGAGCTCCCGGAGCTCGTGAATATTCTGCTCGACAATGCGGTCAAGTACTGCGATAAGGGAGGAACCGTCCGGGTTAAGCTCACGCGGCGCAGAAGCAGGCGCGGCAGCGAACTCACGATTTCGAACGACTACGCGGAGGGCGCGGAGGTCGATTGCAGTCGCTTCTTTGACCGCTTCTACCGGGAGGACAAGTCCCACAACTGTAAGAAAGAGGGCTACGGCATCGGGCTTTCGATGGCAGAGGGTATTGTCCGCATGTACAAGGGACAGATACGGGCTCTCTGGCGGGACAAGGTCATGTATTTTATTGTGCAACTGCCAAGTTGATAGAAGGAGAAACAGGCAATGGAGAATCAGAATCAAAAGAAAGCGGATGCAATTTACGACGCGAGGGAGCTTGGGCGAAGCCGCATGCTGCTCCTCGGTCTGCAACACATGTTTGCGATGTTCGGCGCCACCGTATTGGTGCCCATACTCGTAAACAGCTATTTTCACGGGGAGGGCCTTTCCGTTCAGGTGACGCTTTTCATGGCGGGCGCCGGAACCCTCTTTTTCCACCTCTGCTCCAAGTTTAAGGTCCCGGCCTTCCTCGGTTCTTCCTTTGCTTTTCTCGGCGGCTTTGCGACGGTGGCGGAGTTGAACACGGGGATATACGCAAACATGAGCTACGGCGAAAAACTTCCCTATGCCTGCGGCGGCATTGTGGTCGCGGGACTTTTGTACCTGGTGCTCGCGGCGATTATCAAATTGATCGGCGTGAAGCGGGTCATGCGCTTCCTCCCGCCGGTCGTGACCGGCCCCATTATCATCTGCATCGGCCTTGCGCTCGCGGGAACGGCCATCTCCTCGGCGGAGAAAAACTGGCTGCTCGCGCTGATTGCACTCTGCACCATCGTGGTCTTTAACATCTGGGGCAAGGGCATATTCCGCATCATTCCGATTCTGATGGGTGTTCTGATTTCCTATGCGGCGGCGCTGGTCTTTGTCGCACTCGGCATGAAGAATGCGGACGGTTCGGCCATCATCGATTTTGCCGGCATTGCAAGCAGCAAGCTAATCGGTCTGCCGCCGTTTCAATTCTGCAAGTTTGATCTGACCGCCATCTTAGTGATGGCACCGATTGCGATTGCGACCATGATGGAGCACATCGGAGATCTCTCGGCAATCTCGGCAACCGTCGGGGAGAACTTTATCGAGGATCCGGGCCTGCACCGCACCTTGGTCGGTGACGGCCTGGCGACGGCACTGTCCGCTTTTTTCGGAGGCCCGGCGAATACGACCTACGGTGAGAACACCGGTGTGCTGGAACTCTCGAAGGTCTACGACCCGCGGGTCATACGTCTCGCGGCGGTCTATGCGATTCTGATTTCCTTTGTGCCGCGCTTTGCGGCGGTCATCGCCTCGCTGCCGGCGGCCATCATCGGCGGCATCAGCTTTATCCTCTACGGTATGATTTCGGCCATCGGTGTCCGTAACGTGGTCGAGAACCGCGTAGACTTCTCGAACAGCCGTAACCTCATCATTGCCGCGATCATCCTGGTCTCGGGTCTCGGTTTCTCGAAGGGCATTAGCTTTACGGTTTTCGGTACCCCGATTACGTTGACCGCACTTGCCATCGCTTCGATTGCCGGTGTACTGCTGAATGCAATCCTGCCCGGAAACGACTACCACTTCGGCGAGAACAAGCGCGGCGATGCAATGCGCGGCGTCTCGCTGAAGAAGTAAGCGCTGTTGCCGGAGCACTTGCGGTACCTGTGACAGCTGTGGTAGAATCAATCTGAATCTAAATCGTCAAGAATGCCGCGGCCGCTTTGTGCGGCGCCTGAGGCATAGAAGGAGCAAAACATGGCAGATGAGAAGAAGGTTTATGTAACAAAGGATATGGTGGTCGGAGAAATCATCAGCAAGTACCCGGATGCGGCATTTGCGCTCATGCAGTGCGGCATGGGTTGCATCAGCTGCCCGGCTTCGCAGGCAGAGTCTCTGCAGGATGCGAGCATGGTGCACGGCATGAATGCGGATGAGGTTGTCGACTATGTGAACGAGTACCTGCAGTTCCAGGAAAGCCAGAAGGAAGCCGGCAAGGCGGAATAAGTGCTTGAAGCCCGCGCGGGCTTTTTTGTATGCCGCATGGCGGCGGAAGGGGGAGGCATGAATCTTTATCAGGCGCTCTGGTATTTCTGTATCTACGCGTTTCTCGGCTGGGTGGTCGAGGTTGCCTTTCATGCCTTGAAACTCGGGAAAATCATAAACCGCGGTTTCTTAAACGGACCGGTCTGTCCGATTTACGGCTTCGGCATGCTCGCAATCTGTCTTCTCATGAACGGATTGGCACCGGGACGGGAGGAAAGTGTCGGGCTTCCCGCCCTCCTCGCGACAGGCAAGGCCTTTGCGACAACGATAGAACTGATCGGGGGCTGGCTCTTAAACACCTTCTTTCACGCGCGCTGGTGGGATTACAGCGAGGAGCCGTTTCAGTTTCACGGCTACATCTGCCTTCGCTTCAGCGTACTCTGGGGGCTCGGGACCGTATTTATGATACGCATTGTGCACCCTATGGTGCGCGGTTATGTGGGACTCATTCCCTTTGTCGTGGGGCGCTGGATACTGGTCTTTTTGTACCTGACGCTGCTTGTCGACTTTGTGTCTTCGGTTATGACGGCGCACAAGCTCGACAGGGAACTGGGGGAACTCGGGAAAATCAGCGAGCGCATACGCGCGGTCTCGGATCTCCTCAGTCAGCGCATCGGTGAGGACAGCATACGCGCGAGCGAAGAGCTTACCCGTCAGCGCGCGGCGGCGGAGCAGCGCTTTGCCCGTTTACAGAAGCGGGCGGAACATACCGGATTCTTCGGAACCGGCCGTCTCTTAAACGCCTTCCCTTCCCTCCGTCCGAACGGTCATGCCGAGCTTCTGGAGGAACTCAGAGAGCGTCTGAAGGGAAAAAACCACTAAATGCAGTAAAATGTGGAGAAAAGGTGTCATATTTCCGTGAGTTCTGACAACTTGCGGAGCGGAAGCGCATAGAGTACAATCAGCTACACAAGCGCCGGTGGGCGCATTCAGAAAGGAGATTTGAGATGAAGTACGTTTGCAATGTTTGCGGTTATGTTTACGATGAGACGACCGGTGATCCGGACAACGGAATTGCGGCAGGAACCCTTTGGGCTGATGTTCCGGAGGACTTTGTATGTCCGCTCTGCGGCGTCGGCAAGGAGGACTTCTCGGAGGAGAACTAATCCCTCAGTGTAACTGACAAGAGAGATCGGGGGCTTTGCGCTTGCAAGGCCCCTGTTTTCGCTGTCCGGAAGGAGGAACTATGTACATCATCGCGGGTCTCGGAAATCCCGGGCGGGAATATGAAAAGACAAGACACAATGCGGGCTTTGAGGTAATCGATCGTCTCGCGGAGCGCCTGCAGGTTTGAACTGGGAAAAAAAGCACAAGGCGCTCGCCGGGAAGGCCGTTTACGCGGGAGAAAAGCTGTTGCTGTTAAAACCGCAGACCTATATGAATCTATCGGGAGAGAGCCTTTTAAGCGCAGCCTCCTTTTACCGCGTGCCCCCGGATCATATTCTCGTGATTTCGGATGACATTGACCTCGCGGAGGGCAGACTGCGGATTCGAAAGAGCGGCAGTGCGGGCGGTCACAACGGCCTGAAATCCATCATCTCCAATCTGGGATCGGGAGATTTTGTGCGCATCCGTGTCGGCGTTGGCAGTAAGCCGGCGGGCTGGGATCTTGCGGACTACGTGCTGGGGCGCGCAAAGGGCGAGGACGCCGAAAAGATGGAAGCGGCCTATGCGGATGCGGTCGAGGCAGTGCTCACGGTTCTTGAATCCGGGGTTGATAAGGCAATGAACGAAGTGAATCGGAGAGAGAAAAACGGATGAGCAGTTTTCAGAATCCGCTGGAGGGGCTGGATGTCTACCGGGCGCTCGAAGAGAAACTCAAGAAGCGGGGCGGTCCTGTTCTGGTCACCGGGCTTGCGGACGCCGCAAAGGGACAGTTTGCGGAAGCCGTACTCGCGGCGGAGCGCCCGCTCAAGCTCTATGTGACCTATGATGAGCTGCGCGCCCGCGAGCTCTATGAGGATCTCTTAAGCTTCGGTGCGGATGCCATGTTCTATCCGGCGAAGGACCTCCTCTTTTTTTTGCGGCGGATGTGCGCAGCCACGAGCTGAGTGCCGTCCGCATCGATGTGCGCCGCCGCATTGCGGAGAGCGGGAGCGGTTTTGTCGTGACGACCATAGACGCGCTCATGGATAAGCTCGAGGCACCGGAGCGCTTTTTGCGCCGCTGCCTCCGAATCCATGCGAGCGATCGCCTTGACCTCAGCGAGACCGCGAAGCAACTTGCGGCGCTCGGCTACGAGAGGAGCGCGGAAGTAGACGGGCGCGGCCAATTCTCGGTGCGAGGCGGCATCTTGGATGTCTTTCCGGTCACGGAGGAGATGCCGGTCCGCATTGAGCTCTGGGACGATGAAATCGACTCCATGCGCCGCTTCGACCCGGAGAGCCAGCGTTCTACCGAGGGTTTGGAGCGTGTACACATTTACCCTGCGCGGGAAGAACTGCTCGGCGGCAGCGACTCCTTTTTGCGCTATTTTTCCGGGGACAAGTCACTCCTCATACTCGATGAACCGGCGCGTCTTCTCGAGCGTGCGCGCGAGGTGGAGCGGGAATATCTCGCGAGCGCCGAAGGCAGGGCCGAGGGCGAAAAGACAGCGGAGGCCATTGTCACGGCCGCCCTCCTCTGGGAAGACCTTCAGAGCAGTGCGACCCTCTGCCTGGCGGGCCTCGACAGCCGCATTCCGGAGTTCACGATACGCGCGGAATTTTCAATTGCGGCGAAGGCCGTTGCGAGCTTCCCGGGTAACTTTGAACTCTTGATCGAAGACCTGAGGCGCTACCGGAGAGAGCGCTGGTCCGTCATTTTGATGACGCCTTCGCGCACCCGTGCGCGCAGACTCGCGGAAGCGTTTCAAAACTATGAGCTCTCGGCCTTTTGTCCGGACGAGACGGAGGAGCAGCTGCCGGTCGCTGAGCCGGGATCCATTATGCTGCTCAGCGGCAAGCTGCACCGAGGCTTTGAATATCCTTTGATTCGCTTTGCGCTCCTCGCGGAGAGCGATCTCTTCGGGCGGCGAAAGGAAAAGAAAAAGCGGAGAAAGCAAAGCGAGCAGGCGGGCAGTCATATCTCGGCGCTCTCGGAACTCTCGGTCGGCGACTATGTGGTGCACGAGGAGAACGGCCTCGGCATCTACCGCGGGGTCGAGAAGATAGAGACCGACGGTGTCGCGCGGGATTACATCAAAATCGAATACAAGGACGGCGATAACTTCTATGTCCCGGCGACCCGCCTCGACGCGATTCAGAAGTACGCGTCGGCGGAGGCAGCGGTACCGCGTCTAAACCGCCTCGGGAGTCCGGAGTGGGGCAAGACCAAGACGCGGGTTAAGCGCGCCGTCCGTGAAATCGCAAAGGAATTGGTGACCCTCTACGCGACGCGGCTCAAGGAGAAAGGGCATCGCTACGGGCCGGATACGGTGTGGCAGACCGAGTTCGAGGAGCTCTTCCCCTACGCGGAGACCGGAGACCAGCTGCAGGCGATTGCGGATGTCAAGGCGGACCTCGAAGAGGGACGAATCATGGACCGCCTGATTTGCGGCGACGTGGGCTACGGCAAGACCGAAATTGCGCTCCGCGCGGCCTTTAAGGTGGTGCAGGAGGGCTATCAGGTCATCTTCCTCGTGCCGACCACCATACTGGCTCAGCAGCACTACAACAATTTCTCGCAGCGGCTCAAGGACTTTCCGCTGCGCATCGACCTCCTCTGCCGCTTCCGGAGCGCCGCCGAGCAAAAAAAGACCCTTGCGGATTTCGAGCGGGGCACGGTCGATATCCTGGTGGGCACGCACCGCGTGCTCTCGAAGGACATCAAACCCCATAAGCTGGGACTCTTGATCATCGACGAGGAGCAGCGCTTCGGGGTCGCGCACAAGGAGAAGGTGAAGCAGCTTCGGAAGGATGTCAATGTGTTGACGCTGACGGCCACGCCGATTCCGCGCACCCTGCACATGAGTCTTGCGGGCATACGAGAGCTCTCGGTACTCTCCGAGCCGCCCAGGGACAGACAGCCGGTCCAGACCTATGTGATGGAGCACAGCGACGCCATTGTGCGGGAGGCTGTGCAGCGCGAGCTGAACCGTGGCGGTCAGGTCTACTATGTCTGCAATAAAATAAGCCGTCTGCCAGAGATTGCGGCGCGGCTTGCAGCGGAACTCCCGGAGGCGGAGGTTGCCTACGCACACGGGAAGATGCAGGAGAAGGAGTTGGAGCGCATCATGCTCGACTTTATGAACGGTGAGATCGATGTGTTGGTCACGACGACCATAGTCGAGACCGGTCTGGACATTCCGAATGTCAACACCATCATCATCGAGCAGGCGGATCACTTCGGCCTCTCGCAGCTCTATCAACTCCGGGGGCGGGTCGGGCGCTCCTCTCGCATCGGCTATGCCTTTTTGCTCTACCAGCGGGGCAGGCTGCTCCGCGAAGAGGCGGAAAAGCGACTTCGCGCCATTCGCGAGTTCACCGAGCTCGGCAGCGGCATACGCATCGCCATGCGGGACCTGGAGATTCGCGGCGCGGGCAATGTGCTCGGGGCCGAGCAGCACGGCCATATGCAGGCGGTCGGTTACGACCTCTACTGCAAACTCCTGAATCAGGCGGTGCGCCGTCTGACCGGCAGAGAAGAGGAGGAAGAGGAGCGCGTGAGCGCCTCGGTCGAGGCGGAGGCGAGCGCCTACATTCCGGACAGCTATGTAAAGAGCGAGGAACAGAAGCTGGATCTCTACCAGAGAATCGCACTGATTCAAACGGAGGAGGATGAGAGAGAGATGCAGGACGAGCTGATAGACCGCTTCGGCGATATGCCGATCGAGGTCACAAATCTTTTGCTCATCGCACGGATACGCGCCTCGGCCGAGCGCGTCAGGGCTGCCGAAGTGCGCATCAAGCGGGAGAGCACCCGTGTCATCATGCGGGAAGATGCGGTGCTCGATGCGGAAAAACTGCCCGCGCTGCTCTCCGAATATGCGGGGCATCTCTCGGTGCGTCCCCAGAGGCCGGTCGAGTTTTTGCTCACGAAACAGGGGACAGGGCTCGCCGAAGACGCGATGCTGCGCGAAACTTTGGCTCTTTTCGCGCATTTTGAGGCGCTTTTACCCGAAAAAGGGCGCTTGGATATTGACAAGGCGGGAGAGCCTCGTTATAAAAGTAAAGAGTAATCGAAAGATATCACAGGAGGATTCAAGAATGAATAAGACCGAGTTGGTTGCTGCGATCGCAGAGAAGGCAGAGATTTCCAAGAAGGACGCCGAGGCTGCTCTGAAGGCATTCACGGAGACTGTCGAACAGGAGCTTGTGAAGGGAGAGAAAATCCAGCTTGTCGGTTTCGGAACGTTCGAGATTTCCGAGAGACCTGCACGCGAGGGCAGAAACCCGAGAACCGGTGAGAGCATGAAGATCGCCGCTGCGAAGGCTCCGAAGTTTAAGGCAGGAAAGGCTCTCAAGGACGCAGTCAACGCCTAAAATGAGGATTGACAAGTTTCTGAAAGTCTCTCGGCTGATTAAGCGCCGCACGGTTGCGAACGAGGCCTGCGATGCGGGTCGTGTGCTCGTGAACGGAAAGGCAGTCAAGGCATCCTACGAAGTGAAAAAGGGAGATGTTCTTGAGTTGCTCTTCGGACAGCGCACCGTAAAGGCAGAGGTCCTGGACCTCGCGGAGACCACCAAGAAAGAAGAAGCAAAAGAATTGTTTCGTTATCTGTGAGCCCGTGCTCACGGCAAAAGCAGCGTCGCCTGTCACACAGGCGGCGCATTTTTATGTCCGTGCGGAAATTGAAAAAACGCACGCCGTGGAGTAAAATAAAGTTACAAGTGTGCGCAAACGGAGGAGGAGGGAAGAGCGTGAGTCGCAGCAAGAAAAAAGCAGGGTCTGCGAAGAAAAGAAAAGTAAGACCCATCCTGTTCGTCTATTTGTTCTCACTGCTTTTTGGTCGGAATTTTTGGTGGGGCAGCGCTGCCAACAGAATGCGCGGCGTGCCGAGCAATTGGAAAAAGCAGACGCGCGAACTGGAGGAGAAATACCGGTTTGAGCTCGCGCGGAACGACAAGCTCACCAAGTACAGTGCTTACGTCGAGACCAAAGAATACATCGAGGAAAAGGCGAGAGAAAAGTGGGGACTCGTGAGTCCCGACATCATCCTCTTAAAACCGGAACAGTAAAACAAGCATTGAGGATCTGCGGTTTGCGCCGAGGTCCTCACTGTACATTTGAGGAGAAAGAGGCGTGCGGGATAAGCTTTTGCGGGCGCTCGGAGAGAGCGGTACGGTGCGGCGGGGCGACGCGCTCTTGCTTGCGGTGAGCGGCGGGGCGGATTCGACGGCGCTTCTGCTCGCGCTGCATGCGCTGCGGGAAGAACTGGCCCTAAGCCTGCGCGTGCTCCATGTCCACCACGGTCTGCGGGGCGAGGCGGCAGAGCGGGACGCGGACTTTGTGCGGGCGCTCGCCGCCCGATACGAACTGCCCTTTGAACTGGTGCGCGTCGATGTACGGCGGGCGGCGCGGGAGGAGAGGCAATCACTCGAGGAGGCCGGGAGAGAGCTCCGCTACTGCGCTCTCTTTGCGGCGGCCGAGCGCTGGGAAAAAGAGTGCGGCGGCAGGGTGAAGATTGCGACCGCGCACACCGAGGACGATGCGGCGGAGACCGTGCTCTTACAGCTTGCCCGCGGGAGCGGCCTAAAGGGGGCCGCGGGCATCCCCGCAATCCGGGGAAGACTGGTGCGCCCGCTGCTCGAGGTTTCGCGCGCGGAAGTCGAGGCCTATCTCGGACGGCGGGGGCAAAACTTCGTCGAAGACGAGAGCAATGCGACGGATTCCTTTGCGAGGAACCGTCTCCGGCGGGACATATTGCCGCGTTTTCGGACGGACATCAATTCGGAGGCCGTGCGGCACTTTGCCCGAGCCGGACGCTATTTTCGCGAGGCGGATGAGTACTTCGAGACGCTCGCCGGCGAAAAGGCGCAGGTCCTCGTGCAGAGAGAGGGGAGCGGCGTGCGGATTGCGCGGCAAGCCCTGCTTTCGGAACCGGATATTGTCAGCAGCTATTTGCTCCGGCATTTATTGGATGCGGTCGGCTGTGCGCGGAAAGATATTTCCGCGCGGCATTTGGAAGCACTTCGGGCGCTCGCCGCGAAGGAACACGGAAAACGCATTGCGCTTCCGCAGGGCTTTCTCGCGGAGCGCTGCGGGGAGGCACTGGTACTGCGAAGGGCGGAGGAACACGGGAAATGCGAGTCGCAAGAAAAGCCCCTGCCCGGTCCGGAAGCCATTACAGCGCGCAGCTTTCCGCGCACCGCGGGGGCAGAGCCTCCGAAAGACCCGTATGTACAGTGGTTTGACAGCGACAAGCTGCCGAAACATTGGGAAATCAGAACGCGAAGAAGCGGCGATAAAATTGCGATGCAGGGCGGCGGGCACAAGAGTCTCCGCGCCCTCATGACAGAGGCAAAAATGCCGCTCGATTCGCGGGACCGCTTGCCGCTCTTGGTGAGCGAGACAGGAGAGCTGATTTGGGCCGTAGGGCTTCGGAGCAGCGCGGCCTATTGGGTGGATGAGACAACAACCGACATATTGGAATTGCGATACGAGGGAGAAAAAGTATGAGAGAGCATGTAAAGATTATGTTTCGAGAGGAAGAGGTCAACCAAAGAATTCAGGAGGTTGCCGATCAGATTAACCGCGATTACGGCGACACGCCGCTGCATCTCATCTGCATTCTGAAGGGCGGCGCGATGTTCATGTGTGAGCTCGCAAAGCGCCTCACCATGCCTGTCTCCTTTGACTTCATGTCGGTCTCGAGCTACAGCGGCACCGAGTCGAGCGGTATTGTGCGCATTGTGAAAGATCTCGACGAGTCGCTCGAAAATAAGCATGTGCTGATTGTCGAGGACATCATCGATACGGGACGCACCCTGGCGTATCTCATCGAAGTGTTGGAGAAGAGAGGGCCGAAGGACATTCATCTCTGCACCCTCCTCGATAAGCCGGAGCGCCGCGTAAAAAAGCAGGTTACGGTGGACTATGTCTGTTTTACGATTCCGGACCGCTTTGTGGTGGGCTACGGTCTCGACTACGATCAGAAATACCGGAATTACCCCTATATCGGCGTGGTCGAGTTTGAAGAGGAGCACCCTTGAACTTAAAGGGAGGACGCTTCCTTCGACTCTTCAGTTTCGTGCTGCTCGGTCTCTCCCTGCTTTGGCTGGCCGGAGGCTTAGGCAGCGATCTTTTGGAGGCAAGACTCAGCCACAGCGAGTTTGAGGCGGTATTGGCGGGCGGTGCGGTACAGGAAATTTCCATACGGCAGAATCGCCTGACGCCGACCGGCGAGGCGAGGATTGTATACAAGGGAGAGGAGAAGCGCTTTTCGAGAGAGCGCTACTTTGTCTCGGATGTTAACCGCTTACAGTCGGAACTGGAAGAAAGAGGCATTGATTTTCGCCTGGAGAATCCGCCGGTCGGCGGGGACTTCCTGGGTTACGGGCTTTTGCTCCTTCTCACCGCCGGCGCGGTATTCTACACCTTCTATCGCCGCGGTCTTCCGGGCGGGGGCGGCGCCGTGCAAATCGGACGGGCAAGAGCGAGAAGAGAGAACCGGACGGGGGGAGAACTTCGGGACCGTCGCCGGTCTCAGCGAAGAGAAAGAGGAGCTCGCTCGGCTGGTCGACTTTCTCCGTGCACCGGAGAAGTACACGGAGCTCGGCGCAAGGATACCGAAGGGCGTATTGCTCGTGGGGCCGCCCGGTACCGGTAAGACCTTGCTCGGCAGGGCGCTTGCCGGAGAGGCCGGCGTTCCCTTCTTCTCAGTGGCGGGTTCCGATTTTGTGGAGCTCTTCGTGGGTGTCGGCGCGTCCAGAGTGCGCGAGCTCTTTGAAGAAGCCAAGAGCAGTGCGCCCTGTGTCGTGTTCATCGACGAGATCGATGCGGTTGCGAGACGGCGCGGCGCGGGTCTCGGCGGCGGAAACGATGAGCGGGAACAGACCCTGAATCAGCTCTTGGTCGAGATGGACGGCTTCACCCCGAATGAGGGTGTCATTGTCCTGGCGGCGACCAATCGGCCGGACGTCTTGGATCCGGCGATTTTGCGCCCGGGGCGCTTTGACCGGAAACTCGCAATCAGTAGGCCGGACCTCGGCGGCAGAGAGGAAATTTTAAGGCTGCACGCAGCCAACAAGAAGTTCTCGGAGGAAGTGGATTTTTCGGAGCTCGCACGCATGACTGCCGGTTTTACCGGGGCGGATCTTGAGAATCTCCTGAACGAGGCGGTCATTTTCGTGGCGGCCGAGCGCAGGGCGTTTGTCACGGCGGCGGATTTGCGCCGTGCCTTTCTGCGCGTCACGGTCGGCGCGGAGAAACGAAGCCGTGTGATCTCCGAGGAGGAGAAGCGCATCACCGCCTATCATGAGGCGGGACATGCACTGCTCATGAAACTGATTCCGGGGCAGGGACCGGTGCACACGGTCTCAATCATCCCGACCGGCATCGGCGCGGCAGGCTACACCCTCTCGCTTCCGAACGGGGAGCAACTGTTCGAGACCAGGTCTCATATGCTCGGACAGATCAAAGTGGCACTCGGCGGCCGTATCGCCGAGGAACTGGTTTTCGGCGAGCCGACCACGGGGGCGGCTCAGGATATCAAGGAGGCGACCGCGCTCGCAAGGGCGATGGTTGAAACCTACGGCATGAGCGCTGAAGTGGGAACGGTCCACTGCGGCGGCGCGGAGGACGAGGTCTTTCTCGGCAGAGACTTCGGCCACACCAAACCCTACAGTGAGGCGACGGCAAGTCTCATTGACAGCGAAGTAAAACGCATCACAGACGAGTGTTACCGCGAGGCAAGAGACATCATGGTATTGCATCGGGACAGCTTGGAAACATGCGCCGCGCGACTGCTCGAAAAAGAAAAAATTAACAGGGAGGAATTTGAAGCCCTGTTTGAAGGGAAGTCGGAAGAGAGCAATGGAGAGTAACGCATTTTTCAGCGACACCAGTGAGCGTTTTGTCACGGAGTGGCAGACCGAAGGGCGAACGAAGATACGTGTGCGCTTTCGCGGCGCTTTAAACGACAAGCTTCGTGTGAGCTTGATTCTGCAGGAGAAGAAAGAGAAAACAGAACTCCTGCCGGTCAGCGGCGGAAGACGCTTCCGCTACTATGCCTGTACCTTTTCGGCGGAGGAGGCAGTCTCCTGGCTGTTTTTGATTGAAGACCGGGAGAGCGGTGAGCGCCTCTTTTACGACAGGCGCGGCGCAAGCACGTTCGCGCGGCCCGAGCTCGCGTTTCAGCATATTCCGGGTTTTCGGACACCGGAGTGGGCCAAGGGCGCGATTATGTACCAGATTTTTGTGGATCGCTTCCGGAACGGCGGTGCGGAAAACGACGTGGATACGGATGAGTACATCTACATCGGCCTGCCGGTGCAGCACATCGAAAATTGGGATGAGAAGCCCTCTCCCTTCGATGTCGGTTATTTTTACGGCGGCGACTTGAACGGGGTGCGGGAAAAGTTTGCCTATTTGAAAGATCTCGGCGTCGAGGTCATCTACTTTAATCCGCTCTTTGTCTCGCCCTCGAATCACAAGTACGACACCCAGGATTATGAGCACATCGACCCGCACCTCACCGTTATTGCGGAGGACGGCGGCGAGGTGCTCGCGTCGGATGCCACGGACAACCTGAATGCGACGCGCTATCAAAAGCGGAGCGCGGACCCGAAGAATCTCGCGGCTTCCGACCGCTTCTTTGCGGCCTTCACGGAGGAAGCGCATCGCTTTGGTTTCCGCATCCTCCTGGATGGCGTCTTTAACCACTGCGGCTCCTTTCACAAATGGCTGGACCGGGAGAAAATCTATGCGGAGCAGGGAAGTTATGCGCCGGGCGCTTATCTTGAGAGAGAGAGCCCCTATCACGACTACTTTGTGTTTATGGATGATCGAAAAGAGGCCTGGCCGGATAACCGCAGTTACGACGGCTGGTGGGACAATGATACCCTCCCGAAGCTAAATTACGAGGCGAGCGAGGAACTCGCGGAGCGCATACTTCGCGTCGGCGAAAAGTGGCTGAGCCCGCCCTACCGTGCGGACGGCTGGCGCCTCGATGTCGCGGCCGATCTCGGACACACGCAGGACTATAACCACAGCTTCTGGAAGCGCTTCCGCGCGCGTATCAAGGCGGTGCGGCGGGATGCCCTCATTTTAGCGGAGCACTACGGCAATCCCTCCTCCTGGTTAAACGGCAGGGAGTGGGATTCGGTGATGAACTACGACGGCTTTTATGGAGCCGGTCAGCTGGTTCCTAACCGGCATGGAGAAGCATTCGGACGGCAAGGACCCAAGCCTTCGCGGCGACGGCGCGCGTTTCTGGGACATGATGAGTCTCGCAATCGCAAAACTCCCGGAGCCCTCTCTCCACACGGCCATGAACCAGCTCTCGAACCACGACCACTCGCGCTTTCTGACGCGCACCAACGGCGTGGTCGGAAGACTGGCGGAGCTCGGCTCCGCGGCGGCGGAGAACGGCGTGCAGCTCTCGGTCATGCGGCAGGCCGCCCTCATGCTCTTTACCTGGCCGGGCGCGCCCACCATGTACTACGGGGATGAGGTCGGCGTCTGCGGCTTCACCGATCCCGACAGCCGCAGAAGCTACCCCTGGGGACACGAAAACCTGGAGCTCCTCGAATACCACCGCTACCTCAGCAAGCTGCACCGCAATTCGCAGGCACTTCGGCGGGGCTCGCTCGTGCCGCTCTTAATGGAGCGGGATTTGGTCTGTTACGGCAGGGTCTACGGGCGGGAACAGGTTCTGATCTTTGTCTATACCGGACAGGAGGACAAACTGCTGCGTCTTCCCTACTGGAAACTCGGCGATAAACTTCCGCAGTCCGTGAAGCGTGTCATGCTGACCTACGAGGCCGGATACAACGTGGGGGAGGTCAAGTATGCGCCGGAGGACGGCATGATTCTGGTCTATGTCACGAAGAATTCCGCCGGTATCTACCTCGGAAGCGTGAAGGAATAAAAAAAGACTTTACGGGAGAGAAGCCCTGTGCTATACTCTAACTGTCCGAAATTCGGACAGATGCGATAGTGGCGTAGTTGGTAACGCGCGACCTTGCCAAGGTCGAGACCGCGGGTTCGAGTCCCGTCTATCGCTCTCGCTTCTCCCCGCAACCTGCCGTCGCTCCCTTGACGACGGGTTGCGGGGATTTTTTGTAGAAGCGGTACCGGCGGAGGAGGGAAACTTGGGAAAAGAAGAACCGAAATTACCGGAGTGGCCGAAACTGCCGGGTGAGGAAGAGACGGAGAAGCGGAGTGCGGCGCGGGATCGCAGATTTCGACAGCAGCTTCCGCCGCTGTTCGGTCTCGCGGTGCTCTGTGTCAGTGCCCGGATTGCGAACGATATCCAAGCGTTCTGGCCGCGGGCTGTCATAGCGGCGCTGGATTTGGCACTGATTTATTGGCTGGTGACAAGGCGAAAGGAGAAACCATCATGAGAGTAAAGCAAATGCAGGCTATGGTTGCGGCAACGTTGCTCTTTGGCGGCGTCCTGCTGGGAACACATACGACATATGCGGCCTTGGGCAAGGTTGTGGATATTGCGGAGGTCAAAGAGAGCGAGGCGGATCGCACGAGCTATCGCGGCAGAGTCGAAAAGCCGATTGATGAGGTTTATGCGCCGCGCGAGGCAAAAACCGATAAGAATGAGATAAAGGCGGAGGCAAAGCCGCAGGAGAGCACGGCGACAAGCGGGCAGGGAAGCGCGGCAAAGTCTGCTTCGGAGAGCACGGTGGCCGCGTTTAAGCCGGAGAACACCGACAGCGGTAAGACCGGACAGGCGACCCTCGCGCCCTCCAAGCCGAAGGAGAGTGCAGCGGCTTCGACGAGTGCGGCAAGTACCGCGACCGCGGCGACCGAAACCGTCGCGGCAAACGGAGAGAAGCGCATCGACACTTCGCTCCTCAGCTATGACGTATCGCGCTTTACGCTGCCCGAGGACGCAAAATCCCTCATTGTCGTGGAGGGCTTTGCCGTTAAGGGCGGCAAGGATACTTACCGTGAGACCAAGGTGAGCGACGAGTCGCGCTGGAACAAGGCGCGCGTCACGGTCTTCGTGAAGAACGATGCGGGACAGTGGCAGGCGAAAATTCAGTCCGCGGGCGTCTACGGCTACGGCGGCATGTCCGCAAAGCGGAAAACCGGTGATGGCACGACCCCGATCGGACTCTGGAAGACCGATACGCCCTTCGGGCGGAACGCATCGGAGGAGGGCTTCCCGAGCGATTACACGCACATTCAGGCGGATGCGAAGCGCCAGTACTGGTCGGATCAAACCAACCGCCTGGAGAGTTCGGAGAAGCTCGCATCTCAGAAGGGTGAAAAGCTCTGGGAGGACTGGGCAAAGAACATCTACGCCTATGCGCTGAACACAGGGTTTAACAAAGAAAACCGCCAGCCGGGCACCGGCTCGGCGCTCTTCTTGCACTGTACGAGCAACGGCAAGCCGAGTACCGCGGGTTGCGTGGCCATACAGCCGGAGGCGATGAAAGCGGTGCTCCGCCAGTACGCAAAGGGCGGCATGTATATCGCACAGGCACCGGAGGGGCAGTTCGAGCAGGTCTACGGCGCGTTCAGCGAGAGCGGCGCTTCGGCAAAGGGCGAGTTCACGGCTTCTACCAAGGAACTTCCGGCGACCGAAACCGTCGTGTTGCAGTGAATTTTGTTCGACAAAATAAGAGAGACGGCGAAAGCCGTCTCTTTTTCTTAAGAGTATTGTCGCTTGCGACAAGCGCAACGGGACCTTAAGATAGATGCAAAGCATAGAAACGCAAAGCGCCGGGGAGAAGCGCAAGCGAGAGGAGAAAAAAATGAAAAAGGGATATCTGACGGCGGCGGCCGCGGCGGCGCTCAGCGCAGCCATGGCCTTCGGCGCATGGGCAGCTTCGTTTCAGTCAGTCAATCAAGTCATGTATGTCAATGCGAGCAGTTTAAATGTGAGAACCGAACCCTCGACGACAGCGGGCAAGGCGCAGAGCCTTTCTCGCGGCACGGCGGTACAGGTGAACGGGCTCTCCGGAGACTGGGCGCGCATTTCGCTCGGCGGCAAGAACTATTATGTCTCGAGCCGCTACTTGAGCAGCGGCAACAGCGCTGCGGCCGGCACGACAACGGCGGCAAGTACGCCGGTCTCCGTTCCGGAGGGCGTCACGGTCAGCGATATCACGGTCAGCGATAACCTGCGCTTTGCCTCGTCTTCGAAAATCAAGACGGGAACGGCAAAGCTCTACAAGAACACCAAGGGCAAGTACGGGGATAAGGTAATCTGCGTCAATGCGGGTCACGGCACCAAGGGGGGCGAGCGCGTCAAGACCCTCTCGCACCCGGACGGCAGCCCGAAGGTAACGGGCGGCACAAACCAGCGCGGTGCGGTGGAGTCCATGGCGGTGTCCTCGGGTATGACCTTCCAAGACGGAACGGCGGAGAGTACGGTGACCTTACAGGAGGCACAGATTCTGCGCGACGTGCTTTTGCAGCGCGGCTTCAGCGTACTCATGATACGCGAGAGCAGCGATGTACAGCTCGACAACATTGCGCGCACGGTGCTCGCAAACAACTATGCGGCCTGCCACATTGCCGTTCACTGGGACAGCACGACTTCGGACAAGGGCGCATATTTCATGAGTGTTCCGGACGGCCTCAAAAAGATGGACCCGGTCTCCTCGACCTGGCAGAAGAGCGAGGCTTTCGGCGAGGCGCTGATCGGCGGCCTGAGAGGCAGAGGCGTGAAGATTTTCGGCAGCGGTTCCATGGATGTGGATCTCACGCAGACTTCGTATTCCACGGTCCCGAGCATTGATATTGAGCTCGGCGACAAGGTATCGGATCACAGTGAGGCGACCCTCCGAAAGCTCGCAGAGGGCTTGGCGGACGGCGTCACGCAGTATTTTACAAAATAAGGGACATCCGACAGAGGGAAGTCTCCCGCAAAACAGGAGACTTCCCTTTTGTTGTGCGGCAGACAGCAGAAAGGAGAGAACAATGGGAGAGCGTTTGACCGGAGCGGACGTTCGAAAAATCGAGGCGGAGATCGAAGAGCGGAAGCTGGTGCTTCGCCCCGAGCTCATTCAGGCCGTCAAGGAGGCCAGAGCCCAGGGAGATCTCTCGGAGAACTTTGAGTACTACGCGGCAAAGCGGGAAAAGAACCGGAACGAGAGCCGCATCGCTTATCTGGAGCGCATGCTCAAGTTCGCGACCATCATTGAGGACCGTGCGGCGGCGGATGAAGTGGGTATCAACAAGTCGGTCGAGGTCTACTTCATCGACGACGATGAGAGCGAGCGCTATAAAATCGTGACGGGCATACGCGGCGATACCACGGCGGGGCGCGTCTCGATCGAGTCGCCGCTCGGGAAGGCGCTCTTGGGACACAGGGTCGGCGATCTGGTCCATGTCGCACTGCCCCAAGGCGGCTACGATTTGGAAATTCGCGCCATCGAGGCGGATGACAGCGACGATGAGATTCGCTCTTTCTGAATTTGCGCGGGGACGCCACGAAGAGAGAAAGCTGTCGCAAAGCTTCCTGAAATGACGTATAATTCAGCTATATGCAGGGAAGATTTGACGACTTGAACAAATCAATGACAGGAGGACAGGGGTATGAAAACGACATTGGTTAGTGCTGGCCGCGGGAATCGGTTCCCGTTTCGGAGGAGGCATCAAGCAGCTCACGCCTATGGGCCCGAACGGCGAAATCATCATGGACTATGCAATCTACGATGCGAAGCGCGCGGGCTTTGACAAGGTAGTCTTCATCATCCGCAAGGATCTGGAGAAAGACTTTAAGGAAATCATCGGCGACCGCATCTCGAAGGTCATTGAGACCGACTATGCCTTCCAGGAAATCGACGATCTGCCGGAGGGCTTCACGGTTCCGGAGGGCAGAAAGAAGCCCTGGGGAACAGGACAGGCAGTGCTTGCGGTGCGCGGCAAGGTCAACGAGCCCTTTGTGGTCATCAACGCGGACGACTACTACGGTCCGGAGGGCTTCAAGGCCATCCACAAGTACATGACCGAGGAGATGGATTTGACGGGAGAAAAGCTCGACATGTGCATGGCGGGCTTCATTCTGAAGAATACGCTCTCTGAAAACGGCACCGTGACGAGAGGTGTCTGCAAGGTCGATGAGACTCACATGCTGAAAGGCGTGCGGGAGACCTTTGAAATTCGCATGGAGGACGGAGCGCTGAAGGCAGAAGACGGTGAGGGAAAGCCGGTTACGCTGACGGCGGATCAGTATGTCTCCATGAACATGTGGGGCTTTCCGCCGAAGTTCATTGAGGTGCTTGAGAAGGGCTTCCCGGAATTCCTCGCGGCGCGCGGCACGGAATTGAAGAGCGAGTATCTCCTGCCGACCATTGTGGACAAGTGCATTCAGTTGGGTGAGGGCAGTGTGAAGGTATTGCCGACGCACGACAAGTGGTTCGGCGTGACCTATCAGGAGGATAAGCCGACCGTCGTTGCAGCGATTCGTGAGCTCATTCGGACGGGAAAGTATCCGGAGAAACTCTATGACTAAAAACTGCCTCACGCTGATTGGGATGCCGGCTTCCGGCAAGAGCTCCGTCGGCGTCGTGCTGGCAAAAAAGACAGGTCGCCGTTTTGTTGACGGCGACCTTCTGATTCAGGAGCAGAACGGAAAACTCCTGAAAGAGCTGATTGCCGAGCGGGGAGATGACGGCTTTCGCGCACTGGAGGAGGAGACCCTTGCCGCACTCGAGACCGAGAATGCGGTCATTGCGCCGGGGGGCTCCGTGATTTACGGCGAGAAAGCCATGGCGCGGCTCAAAACCCTGGGGCGTATCATCTATCTGAAACTCTCCTACCCCGCGATACGGCGCCGCCTCGGCGATTTGACGGCGCGCGGGGTCAGCATCAAAGAGGGGCAAAGTCTCCGGGATCTCTACCGCGAGCGCACGGTGCTCTATGAAAAATATGCCGATCTCGTGATCGACGAGACAGGCCTCAGCACGCGTAAAGTGGTCGATGCCATCCTGCGGGCCATAGGCGAGGGCGGGGACAGCGTGCCGCCGGAGCCGCCGAAAAAAGCAGTACGTCAGAGGAGGAAACGAAATGGCAAAGGAAGTGTGGCGCGGCGGCAACATGCTGTATCCGGTGCCGGCCGTGATGGTGAGTTGCCGCGGAAACGACGGAAGCAGCAATCTGATCACCGTCGCGTGGGCGGGGACAGTCTGCTCCGATCCGCCGATGGTGTCGATCTCCGTTCGCCCGGAACGTCACTCTCACCGTCTGTTGGTCGAGAGCGGCGAGTTCGCAATCAATCTGACCACGGAGGCACTGGTCCGAAAGGCCGATGAAGCGGGCGTGCGCTCGGGGCGCGACTGCAACAAGTGGGAACTGCTCGGACTCACCGAGGAGGAGGCATCTAAAATCAAGGCGCCGCTCGTCAAGGAGAGTCCCGTGAACCTCGAGTGCCGCGTGACAGAGCGCATCCCTCTCGGCACCCACGACCTCTTTCTTGCGGAAGTGCTCGCGGTCGATGTGGACAAGAGCCTGATGGACGAGAAGGGGAAGTTCTGTCTGGAAAAAGGCAAAGCTGGTCGCGTATTCCCACGGGGAGTACTATGCGCTCGGCGCGCTGCTCGGCACTTACGGTTATTCGGTGCGAAAGAAAACAAAAAAATGAGCTTGGGAATACAGCTACGGCGTGTTGCGGTAGCTGTATTTTTTTGGGATAATGAAAAGATAGCCAACAATCGCAGCGCAGGAGGAGAGAAATGAGAACACTCAGCGAACAGGATATACGTCCGCTTGCTCCCAATGACAGCGCTTTTCGAAACGGAAAGAAAATTTCGGACAGCGGTGCCTTTACGGAGCGGGTTTGCTCGAAGGACGAGAGTTACTACGCAGGCAGTTGCAAGGGCTCCGGGAAGAGCCTCTATCAGGTTTCCGCCTGCTTTGAAGAGGGCAAAGCGCCTGTGATACGCTGCAGTTGCCCGAGCCGCCAGTTTCCCTGCAAGCACGGGATTGCCCTTCTGTTCGAGATTGCCGCGGGCAAGGACTTTGCCGAGACGGAAATTCCCGAGGATATCGTAAAGAAGCAGGAAAAGCTCAAAAAGCGGGACGAGAAAAAGAGCGAAGAAAAGGCCGAGCCTGCCGAGGGGAAGCCGCAGGCAAAGAAAAAGAGCGCGAGCGGACAGACGGCCTTCCGAAAGAAGACGGAAAAACAGCTTGAGGGCCTCGCGCTCCTTGACGAGGCGCTTTCGCGTCGCATGAAGCTGGGCCTGCTCTCGGGCCTCACGAATATGAAGGAAGAGGATGCGCTCCTCGTAAAGCGACTCGGCGACAGCTATCTCTCGGGCCGCAGCAGCTCTTTTAAGCGCTTTACCTTTCTGCTTAACGAGGCAGGGTATGCGCGGGAGCAGGCGAAAAAAGAGCGTCTTTTAAGGGGCGCCGTGCGGGAACTCGAAAAGCTTCGCACCCTGGTGCGCCGCGGCAGCGCCTACTTAACGGAGAGACTGGAGGCGAAGGCCGGCGAGCCGGATGCGAATCCGCTCTACGATGCGCTCGGCGGCGTTCGGAAAAAGGAGGAATTGGAGGCGCTCGGCTTAAAGCTCTCCGAGACAGCACTGATTCAGCTTGCCTTCGAAGTGCGCTACGACGAGGCGAAACGGGAGTTCCTGGATCTGGGACATTGGATTTCTCTCTCGGACGGAACCCTTTACCGCGAGATGAATTTTAGACCCGTCAGCGCAAAGAATTACATTGCGGAGAAGGACAGTTCCGACCGGAGACTCCGCGCGGAGCACTTCCCCTACTATCCGGCCTTTCCGGGTGAGGCAGCGCGCATACGCCTCGAGGACGCAATTGCGGAGCAGCCGGAAGCGGCGGATTTTGCGCGTATGATCGGCTTTGCGGCGCCCATCGCGCAGGCGGCAAAACAGGCGGCCAAGGCGCTTCAGTCGGTGCTCGCGGAGGACAAAGCGCCGGCCCTTTTGCAGCTTTCGGATGTAGCGGTAAAAGAGGACGCAGTCTATCTGAGAGATGCGGCGGGAAGCCTGCTTCGGATCACGGATGCAAACGGCAGCGAGGCGGCACTTCGCCTGCTCTCGCAATTTGATACCGGGAAGAGCGCGGTTTTCGGGCTCTTCTTTGCGGATGAAGTGCGGCGGGAACTCTGCTTTTTGCCGCAGAGTCTGGTGACCGGGCGGGGCATCATCCGCCTTATGCTTTGAGCGGGGAGGGAAACGCATGAATGCGGAAATATTGACTTCGATGAGAGAGAGTCTTTTTCAGTGTGCCCTCACGGGGAGCGAACGCATTGCGGAGGATCCCCGCTTTTCGCGCGCCCTCGCGGAACTCGGGAATCACCGCGGCGAGGCAAAGGTCTTAGAAGAACTCGCGCGCCGCGGAGAACAGCTTCTTTTGCCCGCGGAGGAAAGAGGCACGCAGATTCTGGACTTACTGGCTCTGTTGGACGCAGTCCTGCTCACGCAGAGCAAGGCTGCGGGAAGCGGGGACGAAGTTCCCTTAGAGGAAGCCGTGCGAAAGGAGGCAATCCCGGAGCTCTATTATCGGCAGGAGAGCTATCGAAGCCTCGAGAGCCTGCGCCTCGCCCTGACCGAGAGCGGAAAAGGGCGCATGGAAGTGCTGAAGGCAGCAAGAGAGAGTAGGCGCCCCTATCTCGAGGATCTGAGACTCCAAGAGCTCTTCCTCCGTGCGCTCAGCGATCGCTATGCGGAGTTTGCGGATGAGGTGGAGAACTGGATTTTAGAGGAGCGCCCCAAGACCTTTCTGCCCCTTTTAGAGCGTGCCTTTTCGCCGGAGCAGAAGGAAAGGGTGCAGCTGCGCTATTTTTCGCTGATTGACGCGATTTCCGGCGGCGGAACCAAGGAATATTACTTAGACATCATCGCGAGATCGCAGGGCGATTTAAAGGAAGCCGCAATTGCGGCGCTCGGTGAAGATCCCGCAAACTATGAGTGACTGCTTGCGCTCGAAAAGACAGAAAAAAACAAGGCCCATGCGGCCGTCATCGGCGCACTGGTAAAATATCCGCAGGCGGAAGAGCTGGTGAAGCAGGCTTTTTTAAAGAAGCCGGATCGCTATATCGATGCGGTTTCGTACAGCAGACTCCCCTATGTCGCGGATCTAATCGCGGGAGAGATGGAAAAACTCTATCTCGCGTGTGAGAAGAACGGCAGAGACAGAAAGGATACGGATAAGATTGCGGAGCTCTGGACCGCGGCCATCGACATGGAGAGCCCGGCTTTGCTCGCGCAGTTACAGCGCTCCGGAACCCTTGCGGAGAGCCGGAGAGATTACTATTTGCTCACGGCGATGTTACGCGTGCCCTTCAGCGCGGAATTGCGCGAGAGCTTGAAAGCCCTGATACCGACAATCCCGATGCGGAACAAGAGAAACCGATTCTCGTTTTTACTCGCGCTCGAAGAGCTGACGCCGGAAGAGAGCTTTCTCCGCTTTTCGCCGTCTTTTGAGGAGCGCCTGCTTGACAAGGTGCTCTCATCTCCCGAGGCAGCAAAGGAGAGACGCGAGGACTCCGAGGGTATTTTCGAGGCGGTGCAGAGCTTTTCGAAGCGCCCGGAGTACGGCTGGGCACATCTCGATCCGCGCTGGTATCCCCTGCTCTTAACGTATAAGCACTACAACGAGAACGAAGGGGGGCTCCGCGCCCTGTACCGCGAGGACATACCGCGGGCCAAGGAACTCTGGAGTGCCTGGGAGTACAAAAACTTACAGTACCGTCCCGCGACGGAGGAGGATATCGAGCGTCTCAAAGCCTACGCCTGGACGGATTTTTCGAAGGTCTTTGACGGCAGCATAAAGACTTGGCAGAGGCGTGGCTTCTATAACTATGACTTAACGGAACTCAGTGAGCAGTCGCTTTCCATCGGACTTCCGAAGGATGAACTCATTGCTCTTTGGAGCGGGTCTATAAGGGCGTGAACATGCGGAGCAACAACTACGGAAACGCGACGCAGCGGCTCGGCGCGGCGATTCAGGCGCTGAAGGACGGCGCAGAGCCGGCAGAACTCACATGGTAAGAGAAGGAGATAGGATGGAACAGAAGGAAGTACAGCGCCGCCCGGCGGAAGAACTCTTCCGAGAGGAACTGGACGCGCTCAAGGCAGCGGAACAGTATGAAGTCCCCGCGGGTTGGAATATGTCGCCGCGCTCGGTGCTCACCTATATTCTCGGCGGCAAGGCGGGAGATGTCGAAATCACGCCGAAGTACATCGGAGATCGGCGCATTGTCGAGATTGCGGTCGCAACCCTGATGACAGATCGCTCTCTCCTCTTAATCGGCGAGCCCGGCACCGCAAAGTCCTGGCTCTCGGAGCATTTGACCGCGGCCATCAACGGGGATTCGAGCCGTGTCGTGCAGGGTACGGCCGGTACGACCGAGGAGCAGATTCGCTACTCCTGGAACTATGCGCTCTTAATTGCCGAGGGTCCGAGTGAGCGGGCGCTTGTAAAGACGCCTATTTTCCGCGCGATGGAAGAAGGCAAGATTGCGCGCTTTGAGGAAATTTCCCGCTGCGCGCCGGAGGTGCAGGACGCCCTCATTTCCCTACTCTCGGAGAAGCGCGTCTCGCTTCCGGAGTTAAACCGCGAACAGGCCGCTCTGCGCGGCTTCTCGCTGATTGCGACGGCAAATACGCGCGACAAGGGCGTGAACGAAATGTCCGCCGCGCTGAAGCGCCGTTTTAACATTGTGATTTTGCCGAGCCCGAAAAACCTCGACGCGGAGGTTGAGATTGTCGAGAGCCGCGTGAAGCAGCTCTCGGCGCAGCTCCGCCTGCCGGCGGCTCTGCCGGAGGAGGAAGCGGTTCGCAAGGTCTGCACCGTGTTCCGGGAGCTAAGGAACGGCGAGACCCTGGACGGCGGGCAGAAGGTAAAGAGCACGCAGAACGTGCTCTCGACGGCAGAGGCAATCTCTCTTCTCGTAAACAGCATGGCGCTCGCCGGAAGCTTCGGAACGGGCGAGGTGAGAGACAGAGATCTTGCGGCAGCGCTGCAGGGAGCCATCGTGAAGGACGAGGAGAAGGACAGAAAAATCTGGGAGGAGTACCTCGAGCACATCATGAAGCGACGCGGCAGTGAGTGGGCAGAGCTATACGATGCCTGCCGCTCGCTCTGAGACGCGGAGACACTATGAAGGCTGCGGAAAAAAGCCCTGTCTTGGTCGGCATACGCCATCACTCGCCGGCGGGGGCACACTATATACGGGAGTTGCTCCGGGAGACGAAGCCGGACTGCCTTTTGATTGAGGCACCGGCGGACTTTGCGGAACTGATTCCCGCGCTGACGGATCCCGCGCTCAAGCCCCCCTTTGCGGTTATGGCCTACACGGTCGAGGCGCCGGTTCGGAGCGTACTCTATCCCTTTGCGGTCTATTCGCCGGAGTTTCAGGCGATGCTCGCCGCACGAGAACTCGGCATTGAGATTGCCTTTTGCGACCTGCCCTCGCCTTATATGATAGGTCTACAGCTCGCGGCGGAGAAATATTACGAGCGGCAGAGCGAGGAAGAGCGGGAGGCGGCGCGAAAAGAGGCCTCCGCGCTCGGTGACACCGAGAGCTTCTGGGAGCGTTATCTTGAGCAGAGCGAGAACTTAAGCGCGTATTTGGAGCGCTCCCGCATTTTCGGCGAGGGTGCAAGAGAGGCAGCGCCGGGCGAACGCATCGAACAGGCTTGGAACGGGCTACGCGAGCCTATATGCGCCGCATCATTGCGGAAAAACAGGCGGCCGGCATTGCGGCGGATAAAATCGTCGTGCTGACCGGTGCCTTCCACAGTGCGGCGCTCTATGAGGGCGAGTGCCTCGACGACGCGGCGCTGAAGGCACTCCCGCAGTATGAGGTGAAAAAGACGCTGATGCCCTATTCCTACCAGCGGCTCTCGCGCCGCACGGGCTACAGCGCGGGAAACAAGGTGCCGGCCTATTACGAGCTCCTCTGGGCTGCCCTGCGAACGGGGCAGCCGGAGAGCCATGCGGCGCGCTATCTCTCGACCCTTGCCGGGCATATCAGGGAGCGGGGCGGCATGGTCTCATCGGCGGAAGTCCTGGAGGCAAATCTCTTGGCACAGAGCCTTGCGTCACTCCGGGAAGGACGTTACCCGACCCACGACGAGCTGCAGGATGCCGCGGTGACCTGCATGGGGCACGGGAGCTTCGGCGAGATTGCCGAGGGACTCGCGCTCACCGACATCGGCACGAAAATAGGCGAGGTACCGCGGAGCGGTCTGCTCACCTCAATTCAGCAGGACTTTGCGGATCAGTGCGCGGACTTAAAGCTGAGCTTCGGTTTGGTCGCGGAAAAGCTCCGCTTGGATCTCCGCGAAAATCGCCGTGCAAAGAGCGAGAAGAGCGCCTTTTTACAGCTGCGCCGCTCCTTCTTTTTGCAGCGGCTGCGCCTTCTCGGAATCGGCTTTGCCGTTTGGCAGGACAGCAGACAGCAGGATGCGAGCTGGGAAGAAAACTGGGTGTTAAGCAGGACGCCGGAGGCGGAGATGCAACTCGCCGAGGCCGTCTTAAAGGGAGATACGATAGCGCACGCCGTGAGCTTCGATTTGCAGGAGAAGCTCACGGCGGCGGAACAGATTGCGGAGATTACGGAGCTCTTAGAGAGCGCCTTTCTCTGCGGCATGCCGGAACTCTTGCAGGCGGCGGTCAGTCGTCTTGACAGCGCGAGTATCGATCAGATTTCCATAGAGGAGATTGCGCGGACCGCCAAGATTCTCTCGCGCATGCTGCAGTTCGGGGATGTGAGACAGTCAGATGTCTCGGTGCTTCGCCCTATTTTGGAGCGCCTTTTGCTCCGCGCGAGCCTTACCCTCACGGATGCCTGCTTCTGCGACGACGAGGCGGCGGGGCATCTCGCAAAGAGCATCGAGGACATCCAGAGTATCTTCAGTGTGGAAAAGGGCTTGCCGAGCGAGAAGTGGGAGCATGCCGTTCGGGAGCTTTCGCGCCGGGACGATCTGAATGCCAAACTCTCGGGACTTGCGACTGCCATACGCCTGGACAGCGGCGATTTAAGCGAGGAAGAACTCTCGCGGGAAATCAGCCGTCGCATGTCGATCGGACTTCGGGCAGAGCTCGGTGCGCTTTGGTTCGAGGGGCTCTCGCTTCGAAATCACTATGCGCTGATTGTGCGACGTGTGGTGTGGGAGAGCCTGAGCCGCTATCTCGACGAGATACCGGAAGAGAGCTGGAAGCGCGCCATGGTCTTTTTGCGCCGCAGCTTCGCCCTCTACAGCGCGAGCGAGAAGGATATGGTCGCCGAAAACCTCGGAGAAATCTGGGGCTTAGAAAAGGAACAGCTCAGCGAAGTTCTGAACGCGGAGCTCAGCAAAGAGGAAAGTCAGGCGCTCGCATCGTTTGATTTCGACGATTTTTAGGGAGAGAGAACATGAACGAAAACGAAGCGCGAATTCGGAAGTGGAGGCTGCTGCTCGGCAGGGAGAGCGAGGAGCGCTGGAAGCAGTACGGGAGCGGCACGGACAAGCTTCTCTCCGATGAGGATAGGCTCATGGACATTGCGCTCGATGCGATTTACAATGCGGATGCCTATTTTTCCTACGGAGACGGCAATTCTTCCGGCGGTATGCGGGGCGGAAGAGAGACAAGCACCATAAGCCGTTGGCTCGGCGACATCAGAAGCCTGTTCCCGCCGGATTTGGTTAAGCTGGTGCAGGGAGACGCGGTGGAGCGCTGCGGCCTAAAGGAACTTCTCTTTGAGCCGGAGCTCCTGGACGCCGCCGAACCGAGCGTGGACCTCGGCAGCATGCTGCTCCTCTTAAAAGACCAGGTACCGCAGCAGAGCAAGGAGAGTGCGCGGCGCTTTATTCAGCGCATCGTTGAAGAGATTCAGCGCCGTCTCGCGGACGATTTGCGCCGCTCGGTGACGGCGGCCTGCAAGCGGACGGAACACACACCGATTCCCTCGGCCTCGGGGCTTGACTTTAAAAAGACCATACGCCACGGACTCAAGAACTACGATGCGGCGAAGAAGCGCATCCTCCCCGAGAAGTACTACTTCTTTGCGAAGCAGCAGAACAACGCCGCAAAGTATCACATCATCCTCGACATCGACCAGAGCGGCTCGATGGGAGAGTCGGTGCTCTACGCCTCGGTCATGAGCAGCATACTCGCCTCCCTCCGCACGGTGAAGACCAATGTGGTCGCCTTTACGACAGAGGTGGTCGACCTCAGCGATAAGACCGAGGACCCGGTTGAGTTGCTCTTCGGCTTTCAGCTCGGCGGCGGCACCGATATCAACAACTCGGTGAAGTACTGCGAGAAGCTGATCGAGGAGCCGAAGAAGACCCTCTTTTTCCTAATTACCGACCTCATGGAGGGCGGAAACCGCGCGGCACTCATGCGTCGCCTTGCGGCGATGAAGGAAGCCGGGGTTCGTGTAATCGTTCTGCTCGCAATTGCGGACGGCGGCGCGCCCTATTACGACGAGCACAACGCAAAGCACATCGCCTCTCTCGGCATTCCCTGCTTTGCCTGCAGCCCGGAGCGTCTGCCCGAACTCCTTGAGACCGCACTGAAGGGCGGAGAAATGCGGCAGTTCGAAGGAGATACGCGTCAAGCGAAGAAATCCGTGCTATAATGTTGCACCGGTGAGTTCGAAACCATCCTCACCTAAAACAAAACTATGGAGGAAACACAAATGAAAGAGAAGTCCCTTGGAAACACGAGGGCGCTGGTCAATGCAGCGCTCCTCGCCGCAGTCTATGCGGCGATCACCTACATGACCAAGCCGATCAGCTTCGGTGCGGTGCAGTTCCGCATTTCGGAGGCACTCTGCATCCTGCCTGTCTTCACGGTTTCCGCCGTGCCCGGGCTCTTTGTGGGTTGCTTTCTCGCAAACTTCCTGTCCGGTGCCGCGCCGCTTGACATTGTCTTCGGCAGCCTTGCGAGCTTAATCGGCGCCTACGGTACCTATCGGCTTCGCGACAAGGGATATCTTGCTTCCCTGCCGCCCATTGTGAGCAACGCGCTGATTATTCCCTTTGTGCTGCGCTACGGCTACGGCATTGAGGGCTCGCTGCCCTTCTTCGGCCTGACCGTCGGAATCGGCGAAATCATCGCAATCGGCATTCTGGGAAATATGCTTCGCCTGGCGCTGTTGCGCTACGGTAACAAACTCTTTCCGGAGGGCGGCATCGCCTGAGCGGAGAGCGGGTTTGAACGCATTTGTTTGAGGAGAGACAGAATGGAAACAGTCAGCATTGATTTGGAAAGCCCTGTCGCGTCTACTTTATCGGAATAGGCGGCGTCAGCATGAGCGGACTCGCGGAGATACTAAAGAAAGAGGGCTTCACGGTGAGCGGAAGCGATGCGCGCGAGAGCGCATTTACCGAGCAGCTCGGCGCGCGAGGCATTCAGGTTTATATCGGACAGCGGCGCGAAAATCTGAGCGCGCCGGTTGACTACGTGGTCTACACGGCGGCCATCCACCCGGATAATCCGGAGTTTCTGGAGGCAAAGCGCCTCGGCATTCCCATGCTGAGCCGCGCGGAGCTCCTCGGGCAGCTGATGCGCTGCTACCGGGAGAGCATTGCGGTCAGCGGCACGCACGGAAAGACGACGACCACCTCCATGCTCTCTCATATCCTGCTCACGGCGGAAAAGGACCCTACAATATCGCTCGGCGGCAACCTGGATGCCATCGGCGGCAATATCCGTGTCGGCGGCAGTGAGACCTTTTTGCTCGAGGCCTGCGAGTACACAAACAGCTTCCTGTCCTTTTTCCCGACCCTGGAAATTATCTTAAATATTGAGGCGGATCACCTCGATTTTTTCAAGGACCTGGACGATATCCGCCATTCGTTCCGCCGCTTCGTGCAGCGCATGCCGGAGAACGGTGCGCTCGTCATTGACAACCGCATTCGGAATTACCGGGAGATTGTCGGTGATTTTAAGGGGCGGGTAACCACGGTAGGCACCGCGGAAGCGGACTATTACCCGACGGATATCCGCTTTGACGAACGCGGCAACGCGGCCTTTACACCGTCGGAGCACGGCAAGGCCTTGCCGCGCATTCAGCTTGCCGTGCCGGGAGAACACAATGTCTACAACGCGCTCGCGGCCCTGGCGGCCTGCCGTCTGCTCGGCATTGCGCCGGAGCAAATCCGCGACGGCCTCGAGGCCTATCGCGGCACGGAGCGGCGTTTTGAGCACAAGGGCGAGTATCACGGGGCCGTCATCGTGGATGACTATGCGCACCATCCGCAAGAGATTGCGGCGACTTTAAAAGCGGCACAAAAATATCCGCATCAAAAGCTCTGGTGTGTATTTCAGCCCCATACGTATACCAGAACCAAGGCGCTTTTGCCGGAGTTCGGGACCGCCCTCGAAGGTGCGGATGTCGTACTGCTCGCGGATATCTATGCCGCGCGCGAAACCGATACGCTCGGAATCAGTTCGCGTGATGTCGCGGATGCAATCAATGCGGATCAGCCGGGCAAAGCGCGTTATTTCGGCAGTTTCGCGGAAATCGAAGCCTGCCTTTCGCGGGAAGTTCGAGCGGGAGATCTGGTCCTCACCATGGGGGCCGGCGATATTTATCGCGTCGGAGAAGAACTTTTAAACAGCGAAAAAAACGGCAATGTGAAATCATAAGCGCCCCGAGGGCGCGAAATGAGCCGGTGTGCGGTTTTGCACACCGGCTTTTCCAACAATCCTGTGGATAAATTGTGGATAAAGATGTGAAGTCCTATCGGAGAGTTTATGCTAAGATGTGAAATATAAAGAAGGAGGATGAGATGAAAGTTATTTTTCAAGGCGACGCGGCGCCCGGCGTTACCGTCGTCTCAAATGAGTTTATCGACCGCTATATGCCATCGGCAAACGGCGCGTTTGTAAAGGTTTATCTCTATCTCCTGCGCCATCAGGGTGAGGAGGTAACGGATGCCCGGATTGCGGACAGCTTGGAACTCACGGAGGGCGATGTAAGACGTGCCTTACTCCGCTGGCAGCGAGAGGGATTAATTGCGGGCGATTTTACGGAGCCCGAGAGACAAACAGAAGAGGCGGAAGTGCCGCGATATGCGGCAGAGCCGCAGCAAGAGGAAAAGAGTGCAGAGCTTCCGGCGGAGCCTGTGCGTTCGGAGAAGTCGGAGACAGGCGTTCCGGAAAAGCCGGAGACCGTGTTGCCGCCGGCAAAATTGCCGGATAAATCCGGAGTGGATTTCAGCCGCCTGCAGAACGACGGCGAGTTTGCGGGGGCTCAGTTATGCCCTGCAGCGTTATCTCGGCAAAACTTTTTCGCAGACCGACAGCGAGACCGTGGCTTATCTCTACGGGACGCTCGGTATGTCATCCGATCTCTTGATCAAACTCGGCGAAATATGCGCGGAAAAAAAGAAGAGTTCGCTCCGCTATTTCGAGAAAGTCGCAATCGACTGGTATGAGAGAGGCATCAAGACGCCGGAGGAGGCAGAACTTCGCGGCGAGAATTATACCCGGGAAGTCTATGCGGTTTTAAATGCGTTCGGAATCCGGGACCGCGGTCCGGGTATCGAAGAGAAAAAAATATCGAGAAGTGGTATCACGACTACGGCTTTTTCCGAGGAATTGGTCGTGGAGGCCTGCAGTCGAACCCTGCGTCACGTTCACAAGCCGAACTTCCCCTATACGGACGGCATCCTGACCAAGTGGCAGCGCGCGGGCGTGCACAGTCTCCGGGATGTGGCGGAAGAGGATAAAAAGCGGGAGGAGAGCGGCGGCAAGAGAAGTACGCCGAAGACCGACACGCGCTTCCACAATTTCGAGGAGCGGGATGAAGATCCGAATGACCTTGTGTTGCAACAGCTTAAGCGGAAGCTTGAGCAGGATTCCTGAGAGGAGGTAAGGCGTGGCGCTCAGCAATACGGAATACAATGCGATTTTGCGAGAGTATGAGGCGCTGCAGGCCGCAGAGCAGCAGGTCATACGGGAACGAAAGGCAGAGCTGAACCGCGTGCTTCCCGCCTATCGGGAGACCGAGCAAAAAATCGCGGCGCGCGCCATGGAGCGCTATCTATCGCGCATGCAGGGGGACGAGAACGGCCTTAACGGCCTCGAAGAAGAGCTCGCCGCACTCGAGACAGAAAAGCTTGAAATTCTTCGGCGCGCCGGTTATCCGGTCGATTATCTGCGCCCGGCCTACCGCTGTGAGACTTGCCGGGACACCGGCTTTGTCGACGGGAAAAAATGTCGCTGCTTTCGGCAGAAAATCATTGCGCGACTTTGTCGCCAGGGGCGGCTCGCGGCGAGCATCGAGCGGGAGAATTTCGATCGCTTTTCCCTCGACTATTACAGCGCGGCGCGCGAGGTGCCGAAACTCGGGATGAGCGAGAGAGCCTATATGGAGCAGCTGGTGCTGCCGCAGTGCAGGCGCTATCTCGAGAACTTCGACCGAGAGAAGGGAAATCTCCTCTTTACCGGAAAACCCGGGCTCGGGAAGACCTTTCTCTCGCATTGCATTGCGGGGGAACTTTTAAAGCGGGGGCACACCGTCCTCTACCTCAGTGCGGAGGAACTTTTTTCCCTGCTCGCCGCAACGCAATGGCGGCAGCGCGCGGAGAGTGACGAGGAGAAAATCAAAGCCAGGGAGGAGAAAGAGTTCCGAGAGTATATTTACGGCTGTGAGTTTTTAATCATAGATGACCTCGGGACGGAGTTCAGCAACGCCTTTACGACGGCCGCGTTTTTCAGCCTCTTAAACGAGAGACTGCTCTCGCGCCTCGGCACCTTGATTTCCACAAACTTAGATCCCAAGCAACTGAAAGCGCAATATACCGAGAGAAGCACATCGCGCATTTTGGGTGAATATGATATACTTCCCTTCTACGGAAGCGATATTCGTGCGCAGAAGCGCAGACAATAGCCAACCCTATCATCGAAGGAAAAGGAGCAGAAGAGATGTCGAACGAAGACAAAGAGATTGAGACCATCCCGGTGGGACCGCTTGGACTGGTGCCCTTAAAGAGCTGCGAGGAACTCGGGAAAAAGGTCGATGCCTATCTGGTGCGCTGGAGAAACGCACGTCAGAGCGAGCATAAGGATACGCTCGCGTTTATGGGCTATGAGAAAGACTCCTTCATCGTGCAGAGTCTCATCAATCGCTTCGGCACGGGTGAAGGCAAGGGCACGCTCTTACAGTCGGTGCGCGGCAAGGATCTCTTCCTCATGGTGGATGTCTGTAACCACAGCCTGACCTATTCGCTCTGCGGCATGACGAACCACATGTCTCCGGACGATCACTTTGCGGACTTGAAGCGCATCATCTCGGCGGCGGCAGGTAAGGCGCGCCGCATCAACGTAATCATGCCCTTCCTCTACGAGAGCCGTGTGTACCGGAGAGGCGGCCGCGAGTCTCTGGACTGTGCGCTGGCGCTCCACGAGCTCGTCAACATGGGCGTCGATAACATTTTGACCTTTGACGCGCACGACCCGCGCGTGCAGAACGCGATTCCGCTGAAGGGCTTTGAGACCGTGCAGCCTATCTACCAGTTCATCAAGGCCCTCCTCCAGACGGAGCCGGAACTCAAGGTGGATTCCGAGCACATGATGATCATCAGTCCGGACGCGGGCGGTATGGGCAGAGCAATCTACTTTGCAAACATGATGGGCCTCGATGTCGGCATGTTCTATAAGCGCCGGGATTACACGCGCCTGGTCGGCGGCAGAAATCCGGTCCTTGCGCACGAGTTCCTCGGCACGGATGTCACCGGCAAGGATGTGATTGTCGTAGACGATATGATTTCCTCCGGCGAGACCGTGCAGGAAGTCGCGCGTGAGTTAAGCGCCGCGGCGCAAAGAAGGTCTTTGTCTGTGCGACCTTCGGTCTCTTCACGAACGGCCTTGCGCGTTTTGACCGCTATTACGAAGAGGGGCTGATTGATAAGATTTTCACGACCAATCTGGTCTATCAGAGCCCGGAGCTCTTAAGCCGCCCCTACTATGTGAGCGTCGAGATGAGCAAGTACATTGCGCTTTTGATTGACAGTTTGAACCATGACACATCCGTGAGTGAGCTCCTGCAGCCCCATGAGCGCATTCACCGCGCACTCACCAAGCACAGAGCTGCGCAGGAACGGAACTAAGGGAAAGAGGGAAGTATGGCAGAGGAAAAAAAGGCGGTCAAAGAAATCACTTCGATGGATCAGGATTTCGCACAGTGGTATACGGATGTTGTGCGGAAGGCAGAGCTCTGCGACTATACGAGCGTCAAGGGATGTATGGTCATTCAGCCCGCCGGTTATGCAATCTGGGAGCGCATCCAGAGTCTCCTTGATCGGCGCTTTAAGGCGACAGGCGTAAAAAATTGCTACATGCCGCTTTTTATTCCGGAGAGTCTGCTCGACAAAGAGAAAGATCATGTGGAGGGCTTCGCGCCGGAAGTGGCCTGGGTCACCCAGGGCGGCCTCGAGCCTCTGCAGGAGCGCCTTTGCGTGCGCCCGACTTCGGAGACCCTGTTCTGCGATTACTATGCCAAGAATGTGCATTCCTACCGTGACCTGCCGCAGGTGCTGAACCAGTGGTGCTCGGTGGTGCGCTGGGAGAAGACGACCCGTCCCTTCCTCCGCTCCCGCGAGTTCCTCTGGCAGGAGGGACACACCGTACACGCGACCGCGGAAGAGGCGCAGGAGAGAACCGAGCAGATGCTGAATCTCTATGCGGATTTCTGCGAGCAGGAACTCGCAATTCCGGTGGTGCGCGGTCAGAAGACCGATAAGGAGAAGTTTGCAGGTGCGGTCGCGACCTATACGATCGAGTCTCTGATGCACGACGGAAAGGCGTTGCAGAGCGGTACGAGCCACAACTTCGGCGACGGCTTTGCGCGCGCCTTCGGCATGCAGTTCCAGGACAAGGACAACAGCCTGAAATATATGCATCAGACTTCCTGGGGTATGACCACCCGTATGATAGGCGCACTCATCATGGTGCACGGCGACGATTCCGGTCTCAAGATGCCGCCGCACATTGCGCCGATTCAGGTCACGATTGTCCCGGTTGCCATGCACAAGGAAGGCGTTTTGGAGCGGGCAAAGGCGCTCGCGGCAGAGCTTGAAGCGGCAGGCGTACGCGTCAACGTGGACGACACGGATCGCCGTCCCGGCTTCAAGTTTGCGGAGTGTGAGATGCGCGGTGTGCCGCTTCGCATCGAGCTCGGACCGAAGGATATCGAGGCGGGCAGCTGCGTGCTGGTGCGTCGCGACAACGGTGAGAAATCCGAGGCAGCACTCGAAGGCATTGCCGTTACCGTTGCGGATATGCTCGAGACCATCCAGAAGGCCATGTACGAGAGAGCCAAGGAGCACCGCGACACACATACCTACGATGTGAAGAGCATGGAGGAGTTCGCGGAGACCGTAAAGAACCGCCCGGGCTTTGTCCGTGCGATGTGGTGCGGCGATCGCGCCTGCGAAGACAAGATCAAAGAGGAGGTCGGCGCAACGAGCCGCTGCATTCCCTTTGCCCAGGAAACAATCTCCGAGACCTGTGTCTGCTGCGGTAAGCCCGCGAAAGATGGTCTACTGGGGAATCGCATACTAAAACCGTGAGGGCTGCCGCAATGAGCGCGACAGCCCTCATTTTGACTTTGCGGCTGAGAAGGGAGAGTGATGCGCATGTACTTGCCGGAGACGGTGAGAGAAATTTTGAGAAAACTGGAGACGGCGGGCCATCAAGCCTATGCGGTCGGCGGCTGTGTGCGGGACAGCATACTGGGAAAAGAGCCGGACGACTGGGATATCACGACGGATGCGCGCCCCGAGGAGATCAAGGCCCTGTTTCCGCGCACGGTGGACACGGGACTGCAGCACGGCACGGTGACGGTTTTGATGGGCGGGGAGGGCTATGAGGTCACGACCTACCGCATTGACGGCGCTTATACGGACGGGAGACATCCGGACAGCATTCGCTTTACGCCCTCGCTCGAGGAAGATTTAAAACGGCGAGACTTCACCATCAATGCGATGGCGGTTTCGGAGCGCGGAGAGCTGGTGGATCTATTCGGCGGACAGGAAGATTTGCGACAAGGCTGCATCCGCTGTGTCGGCGATGCGCGTGAGCGCTTCCGGGAGGATGCTCTCCGCATGCTCCGCGCCGTGCGCTTTGCCGCACAGTTGAATTTTGCCATTGAGGCGGAGAGCTTTGCGGCAATCGCGGAACTCTCGGAAAATTTAAAGCTGGTCAGCAAGGAACGCATTTTGGCGGAACTCTCGAAGCTCCTGCTCTCGGACCATCCGGAGAAGGCGGAACTCTTATACGAGTCGGGGCTGGCACCGCAGATGGCGACACATTTTCCGGGCTTTCACCCGGATTACCGCACGGCAACGCTCCCGAAGGAAAAAGCCCTGCGCTTTGCCGCGGCGAGTGAGGCCCTTTTACCGGCGGAGCTGGAGGCGCTTTTGAGGGAACTAAAGAGCGACCGGGCGACCGCAGAGCGAGCCCGGCTTTTAGCGGAGGAACTGAAGCGCCCGCTGCCCTCGGGAGAGGCGGCGCTCAGGAAGCGCCTTTCGGCCATCGGAGACGAAGCCTTTCTTCAGCTCATGTGCCTCAAGGAGGCGGGCTACGGTGCGGGTGCGGAGCCCTGTTCCGGAGAGGCCTTGGCGGCGCGACTCGCGAACCTTCGCGCGTTGCGGGAAGGCATTTTAAAGCGGGGCGACTGTCTCGGACTCTCGGATCTCGCAATCGGCGGGGCAGATCTTCTTGCGATCGGGATACCGAAGGGGCCGGCGCTCGGTGATTGTCTGCGCACCCTTCTGGACTATGTGCTTGAGGATCCCGCGCGGAATAAGAGAGCGCTTCTTCTCGCGTACGCGAAGGAGAGGCAGAATAAGAATGACAGGGGGCAGTGAGATGAGAGTGCGAAAGATAGCAGCGACCGTGCTCGGACTTTGCCTGTTGGCGGCAAGTCTGACAGGCTGTCGCAGAGGACAGCAACGGTCGGGTGCGGCGCACACGGAAGATCCGCTGATCTGGTATAACCGGAGCGGGCTCTATGCCTATTTTCCGGGGGGAAGAGATACGGGAGATTGCGAGCTTTGACAGCGAGCGCGAGACCAATGTGATACAGCGCATTCTGGGCCGTCACGACCCGAGCACGGATGTCGCATTCAGTGCGGACCGGGAGCGCGTGTATTTCCTGAGGAATTATGCGGAGGACAATGTCTACAGCTTCTTTTCGGGAGAACTTTGCGCAAAGAATTGGGAGGGGGAGACCGAGACCGTCGCGGAGCATATTGTAAAGTATGTGCCGCTCGCGGGAGCAGCCGTGCTCGGCGAAGATAAGACGGGGGCCCTCTCGGTATCGTACCGCGGCGAAAAGGGCGGACTCTGGCAATCCGAAGTGATCGCCGCGCTGGTCCTTGATTTTCGCGTGAGCAAGGACGGAAGGCGCGCGGTCTATCTGACGGGCGACGGAGAGCTCTTTGCGCTGCGCTTCGGCGAAGCCGGAGAGAGAGTCGGAGAGCCGCAGCGCATCGGTGCCGGCATACGGCAGCTGAGCTTTGCGAGCGATGATTTGGAACAGCTCTACGGCAGCGACGGCAGCGGGAGCATCTACTACAGTGTGGGCCTCACCCCGCTGCGGGTTGTGAGTGTGGATGTCACCGAGACCGCATTTATTTCAAAGACGGGACATCTCTACTACCTCAGGGATGAGCACAGCGTGCCGGAGAACCTCGGGAGGGCCGAGACAGATACGCGCGGAGCAAAAAAAGAGGAGCTTTCGCAGCAAGAAAGCGAGGCTTCGGAAGAGGCTGAGGAAGAGAGCGGTGTGCAGCCGCAGACTGCGGTAAACGGTCTCTCGCCGGCGCAGGGCAAGGTGCTCTGCTATTTTGACGGCAATGAAAGCCGCACGCTCCTAAAAAATGTGTCGCGCCTGAGTTCGGTCTACAGCGACCGCACACAGGGAGACCGCGCACTGGTCTGGCAGGGCGGCGGGAATTCCTACTCGATTTACCTCCTGCGGGATGACAGAGCGCTGAATACCGGCCTGCATCTCACGGACCGGGGACTTCTGGATCTCGCGTTCGATGCGAGCGAAGATAAGTTCTACTATGTGCTCTTTCAGCCGGATGCGTCCGGGGAACAAAAGGCGAATCTCGGGACGGTGTTTGAGAAGCGTTACAACGAGGAGGGAATGGAGCGTGAGGAAGCGCTCTTTGGCGATGTGAGCGGCATCTCGAATGCACAGGGCGGCGTGGTGTTTGCCGGCGCGGAACATCCGAACGAGAGCTACGCGAGCCTCGTGGTGAACGGGGAGACCTTGGCAGAGCGCGTCGCGAGTTATCAGCTTGTGCGTGAGAACGGGAGCGCCCTCTATTACCTGAAGGACGCGCTCTCGATCGGTGAGGACAAGCAGGGGACTTTGGTTCGCTGGGACGGAACCGCCGGTGAGACGGGAGAAGAGCTCTTTTACGGTGTCAGCGACTACGAAGTGGAATCGGACGGAAGCGTGACCCTGCTCTCCGGCTACGGCGACGCGAAGGAACTCTGGTATTACTCCGTTTCCGGAGGGCGCAGACTCCTTGACAGCGCGGCCCTCGGTTTTCGACACAGCGAATCCGGTCGCACGGAAAGCAAATAAAATATAAAAAGCATCCGCTGCGAGTCGGATGCTTTTTTTGAGTGCTGCTGTTTCTATGCAAATGATCATAAGAGGGGATCTCAGATCAGGAGCTTGTTAGGGGGGCCGGGCGGGGGTAGCCGCCCGGTATGAGTATGAAAAAGCTTTGCGGTCTCAGTTAACTGAAACCCGGGCATTTCTGTCATCTTCTTGATGACAAGTACATCATACCCGAGATCTGTGTCAAAATTGTGGCGCGCCTCTAAAAAAAGAATAAAGTTTCTGAATAATGGCGGTCGAAGTCATTAAGACAATTTAAATGCGCTTTCTTGGGAAAAAGGCTTTTTATTGCGCAATACTTTTTGGATATAATGAATTCCAAACAATAAATAATAGGTTGTGAGGGCGCGAGCTCTCTTTTTATACTGTCCGGAGGGTTTTCATGTTTAATATGTTTGGGATGAGTTCAAATGATATCGGAATCGACCTTGGAACCGCGAGTATTCTGGTTTACATCAAGGGCAAGGGCGTTGTCTTAAAGGAGCCGAGCGTCGTCGCGATTGACCGCGACACCAACCGCATTCTCGCAATCGGTGAGGAGGCGCGTCTCATGATCGGCCGTACACCGGGCAATATCATTGCGATTCGTCCGCTCCGCCACGGTGTCATCTCGGATTACACCGTGACCGAGAAGATGCTCAAGTACTTCATCAACAAGGCGGTCGGCAAGAAGACCTTGCTCCGTCCCCGCATTGCGGTCTGCATTCCCTCCGGCGCGACCGAGGTCGAGAGAAAGGCCGTGGAGGATGCGACCTACCAGGCAGGCGCAAAGGAAGTCACAATCATTGAGGAGCCGGTTGCCGCGGCAATCGGTGCGGGCATCGACATTTCGAAAGCCTGCGGAAATATGATCGTCGATATCGGCGGCGGCACCACGGACATCGCTGTCATCTCCCTCGGCGGCCCCGTCGTCTCGACTTCGATTAAGGTCGCGGGCGATGACTTCGACGAGGCAGTGGTCCGTTACATGAGAAAGAAGCACAACCTTCTGATCGGTGAGAGAACCGGTGAGGATATCAAGATTCAGATCGGTGCGGCTTACCGCCGCCCCGAGATGCTGACCATGGAAGTGCGCGGCCGCAACTTGGTCACCGGTCTCCCGAAGACCATCGTGGTCACCTCGGATGAGACCTTGGAAGCGCTGCAGGAGCCGGCAATGCAGATTGTCGATGCCGTACACAACGTGCTGGAGCGCACCCGCCGGAGCTCGCGGCGGATATCTACGACCGCGGCATTGTCTTTACGGGCGGCGGTTCCCTGATTTACGGCCTCGATCAGCTCTGCCAGGAGAAGACCGGCATTACGACCATGATTGCCGAGGCACCGCTCACGGCAGTCGCAATCGGAACCGGAAAGTACATCGAGTACGCAAACGGCGACAGCACGGACGCAAAGAAGGAGTATTGATCGCATGGACTCGCTGAGCGGCTTTGTCGAGAAAAATCAAGTACCGAAACGAGGAGAACGGCTATGCGATTCTCAGCGTGGAGAGCGGCGGCGAGGATTATGTGCTGGTCGGAACCTTTCCGATGATTTCGGAGGGGGAGTACATCACAGCGGAAGGGCATTTTCAGCTTCACCCGACCTACGGCGAACAGCTGGCGGTCGAGACATACGAAATCAAGACGCCGGAGGACAGCGCAAGCGTACAGCGCTACCTGTCCTCCGGCGCTGTCAAAAAGGGTGGGCGAGGCGCTCGCGAAGCTGCATTGTCAAAAAAAGTTTAAGAACGACACGCTTCGCATACTCGAGGAGGAGCCCGAGCGCCTCGCGGAGGTGAAGGGCATCAGCGAGCGCCTCGCGATGGAAATTGCGGGGCAAATCGAGGAAAAGCGGGAACTGCGCCGCGCCATGCTATTTCTCTCCGGCTACGGCATACGCATGAACCTTGCCGTCAAGATTTATCAGCGTTACGGGGACGAGGTCTATACCCTGCTCCGCGAAAACCCCTATCGAATCGCGGACGATTTGAGCGGCGTCGGCTTTCAGACCGCGGATGAGATTGCGCGGCGCATGGGCGTTCGCGCGGATTCGGAGACCCGCATTCGGAGCGGCGCCCTCTACGTGCTGCGCCTCGCCGTGCAGGAGGGACACTGCTATCTGCCGGAGTCCGTGCTCCGCGAGCGGCTCACGAAGCTCCTGCAGTTGGAACCCGAGAACTTAAAAGAGTTGCTCGCGGAACTCCAGATGGAGAAGCGCGTGGTGCTGCGGCGAACGGGTGAGGAGAACGAGGACTGCAAGGTCTACCTCGCAAACTACGACCGCATGGAACTGCACGTCGCCGCGATGCTCGGAGAGCTTGACCTCCGGGAGGCGCGGCCCGGTATACGCGCGGCCGAAGAACTGGCTCTTTTGGAAGAAGAGGCGGCGGGCCTGGTGCTCGATGAGACCCAGCGGCGCGCGGTGCTCGCCGCGGTGCAGTCGGGACTCCTCATCATCACGGGAGGTCCCGGTACCGGAAAGACCACGACCATCAATGCGATAATCCGCTGCTTTGAGGCGGAGGGCGCGGAGATTCTGCTCGCGGCCCCGACCGGGCGCGCGGCGGCTCGCATGACCGAGGCGACCGGACGCGAGGCAAAGACCATACACCGTCTGCTTGAAGTCTCGGGAGCGCCGAGCGAGCAGAACGAGGGCGAGAACGGCAAGGAGAACTGGAGCAGCGTTCGCTTTGACCGCAACAAAGAGCAGCCGCTCGAGGCGGACTGCATCATCATCGACGAGATGAGTATGGTCGATTTAAGGCTCTTTCATGCCTACTCCAAGCGGTACCGGTTGGCGCGCACCTGATTCTGGTCGGCGACAGCAACCAGCTGCCCAGTGTCGGCGCGGGCAATGTGCTCCGCGATCTAATCGATTCCGGCTGCCTGCCGGTCGTACAACTCACGCAGATTTACCGCCAGGCGGCGGAATCGGATATCGTGGTGAACGCGCACAAGATGATGGACGAGGAGGCAATCGACCTCGGAAAGCGCAGCAAGGACTTCCTCTTTATTCGCCAGAATACCGTGGAGGGTGTCATTGAGACCATGCTGCGCCTGCTCACCGAAAAACTGCCGGCCTATGTCGGAGCGGAGGCAAAGAGCATACAGTTGCTCACGCCGGTGCGCCGCGGTGCGCTCGGTGTCGCGGGGCTGAATCCCGTATTGCAGGCAAAGCTGAATCCGCCGGGGGCGGGCAAGGCGGAGCGAGAGTTTGCTCACGCGCTGTTTCGGGTCGGCGACAAGCTCATGCAGATTAAGAACAATTATCAGCGTGGGGTGTATAACGGCGATGTGGGTATTCTCATCGACATCAACCGCTTTACCGAGACCTTGACCGTCCGCTTCGATGAGGGAGAGAGAGGTCGAGTACGGTTTTGCGGATGTGGAAGAGCTGGAACTCGCCTATGCGGTCACGATACACAAGTCGCAGGGCAGCGAGTACCCGGCGGTCGTGATTCCGGTCTTTAGCGGTCCCAGGATGCTGCGCACGCGAAATTTGATTTACACCGCTGTGACCCGCGCGAAGAAATGTGTGGTACTGATCGGAGAACCTTCTTATTTTTATGAAATGGTCGGGAACACAAAAGAATTGGAGCGCTACACGGGACTGGCCGCGAGATTGCGAGAACTCTCGGCGCGGGAGGAAGTGTGAGTGCCGGTTTCGGAGAGCGCGTCAAAGAGACAGCGCTCTCCCTCTTGTTTCCGCGGCGCTGTCCGGTCTGCGGCGAAATTGTCATGCCGAAGGGGCAGCGAATCTGCCCGCCCTGCGTCAAAAAACTTGATTTTGTACGGGAACCGCGCTGCATGAAGTGCGGGCGCAGCATAGACGAAGAGGAGTCCCGCTATTGCCACTCCTGCGAGACCAGAGAGCGGCATTTCGAGAAGAATCTGGCCCTGCTCTTTTACGACGACAGGATGCGCCGCGCGATGGCGGCGGTCAAGTATCACCATAAGAAAGAGTACCTTGCCCCGCTCGGTCACCTGCTTGCGCTCAAGTTTTCGGAGGAGCTGCGCCGCTTTACGGCGGACTGCCTGCTACCGGTTCCGCTGCACAGCGCGCGGCGGCGGGCAAGGGGCTTTAACCAGGCGGAGGAACTTGCACGGGAGCTTGCACGGGAAACCGGGCTTTTGCTCTACACGGACGTACTGCTGCGCGAAAAAAAGACCGTTGCGCAGAAGAGCCTCGGGGCGGATGCGAGAATCCGAAACCTGGCTTCTGCCTTTCGGGCGGAGGAGGGCCTTGTCAGGGAGCGAAAGATACGCCGCGTGATTTTGGTAGACGACATCTATACCACGGGGAGTACGCTCGAAGCCTGTTCTCAGGTTCTGCGTGCGGCGGGGGTAGAGAAGGTTCTCTGCATTTGCCTCTGCATCGTGGCGGAAGACTAGAGAAAATGCGTGTTTTCTTGGGGGCGCGCCTTGACAGCGCCCCCGGGATGCGCTATAGTGACTCTGCGATAAAAGATGAGAGGTCTTTTTTTTTTGACTTCAATCGGCAAATCTAAATGGGAGGTGGAGACCATGCGTACTAGAATTACACTTGCGTGCACGGACTGCAAGCAGCGCAACTACAATACGACGAAGGATAAGAAGACCCATCCGGATCGTATGGAAGTGAAGAAGTATTGCAGATTCTGCAAGACGCACACAACGCACAAAGAGACAAAGTAAATCTTTGAGAAAGGAAGCAAGATGGCTGAGAACAACAAGGCAAATTCCGAAAACAAGGGATTTGTGGATGGCCTGAAAGCCGAATTCCGAAAGATTGTCTGGCCGACGCAGGAAGTGCTTGCGAAGCAGACCGCTGCCGTCATTGCAGTTTCCCTTGTGCTGGGCGCGATCATTGCCGCTCTCGACTGGGCTTTCCGGTTGGGGCTGACACGCGTATTTCAGTAAGAAGTGGGAGAGCGCATGGCTGAAGCAAATTGGTATGTTGTCCATACCTATTCGGGATACGAGAACAAGGTGAAGGTAGACATCGAGAAGTCTGTGGAGAATCGGAACCTACAGGATCAGATTCTGGAAGTTTCCGTTCCGACCCAGCCGGTCACGGAACTCAAGAACAACGTCGAAAAGACGATTGAGCGGAAGATGTTCCCCGGCTACGTCCTGATTCGCATGATCATGAACGATGAGACCTGGTATGTTGTCCGCAATACGAGAGGTGTCACGGGCTTCGTGGGACCGGGATCCAAACCGGTACCGCTCTCCGAGGAGGAGATGAGAAAGCTCGGCTTTGGCGGCGGAGAGCAGCCTGCGGTGCGTGAGGTCGTTTTGGACTTTGCGCTCGGCGACACGGTCACCGTCGTCAGCGGTCCTTGGAAGGACGCGGTCGGCAAGGTGGCGGCAATCAACGAAAAGAAGAGAACCGTGACCCTGCCCATCGATATGTTCGGCAGAGAGACGCCGGTGGAGTTCGAGTTCACCCAAGTAAAGAAGTTGTAATTTCCCCGAAGGGAAGTTGCGTGGAAGGGGCATGAGCCCCGTCATGACCACAAGGAGGTGCCATTATGGCGAAAAAAGTTACAGGCTACATTAAGTTGCAGATTCCGGCAGGCAAGGCGACCCCGGCTCCACCCGTAGGTCCGGCTCTTGGCCAGCACGGCGTGAACATTGTCGAGTTCACGAAGCAGTTCAATGCAAGAACCGCAGACAAGGGTGATCTCATCATCCCCGTTGTCATCACTGTCTACGCAGACAGAAGCTTCAGCTTCATCACCAAGACCCCGCCGGCAGCAGTGCTGCTCAAGAAGGCTTGCAAGCTGCAGAAGGCTTCCGGTGTTCCGAACAAGGAAAAGGTCGCAACCATCTCCAAGGAAGAGGTCAGAAAGATCGCTGAGATGAAGATGCCCGATCTCAACGCGGCGAGCGTTGAGAGTGCGATGAGCATGATTGCCGGCACAGCCCGTTCCATGGGCATTGTTGTCGAGGACTAATGGGAGGGAGATGAGACCATGAAGCACGGAAAGAGATATACAGAGGCAGCGAAGCTGATTGACCGCAGCCAGTACTATGATGTTGCAGATGCAGTTGGCGTGATCAAGAAGACCGCTAACGCAAAGTTCGACGAGACCGTTGAGTTGCACGTGCGCACGGGCGCAGATGGCCGTCACGCAGATCAGCAGATCCGCGGCGCGGTTGTTCTCCCGCACGGCACCGGTAAGACGGTCCGCATCCTCGTGTTCGCAAAGGGACCGAAGGAGGATGAGGCTAAGGCGGCAGGCGCTGATTTTGTCGGCGGCCAGGAGCTGATCCCGAAGATCCAGAACGAGGGCTGGCTTGATTTCGACGTTGTCGTTGCAACCCCGGACATGATGGGCGTTGTCGGTCGCTTGGGTAAGGTGCTCGGACCGAAGGGTCTCATGCCGAACCCGAAGTCCGGTACGGTCACGATGGATCTCACCAAGGCAATCGCTGACATCAAGGCAGGTAAGGTTGAGTACCGTCTGGATAAGACCAACATCATCCACTGCCCGATCGGCAAGGCTTCCTTCACCGAGGAGCAGCTGAGAGAGAACCTTCAGGCGCTGCTTGATGCGCTGAACAAGGCGAAGCCGTCGTCCCTGAAGGGCGCTTACATGAAGAGCGCTGTGCTCACGAGCACCATGGGCCCCGGCGTGAAGCTCAACACCGCAAAGATCACAAACTAAGAACTTGACAAAAAGCTGATTTTGTGTTAGCTTTTAACAGTTAGAATAATCTTGCCGAAGACAGCGGACGCCAATGGCGTAAGGAACTCTTGTCCGCCGAGGAGGATGCTCACATTTGTGAATGTATCGAACTCGTCTGTCCTGCGGCAGGCGAGTTCTTTTGTTTTGCAAGTACGGAAGAAGGAGGAAACGAGATGAGAGATTCTAAGATCGACCAGAAGCAGCCGGTCGTGAAGGAAATCGCTGCGCTCTTAGACGGCGCAAGCTCCGCAGTGGTCGTTGACTACCGCGGCCTCACGGTCGAGCAGGACACCCAGCTCAGAAAGCAGCTGAGAGAAGCCGGCGTTGTCTACAAGGTCTACAAGAATACCATGGTCCGCATCGCAGCAAAGGGCACGGAATTCGAGAAGTTCGACGCTTATCTGGAGGGACCGACGGCGCTTGCAGTCAGCAAGGACGACGCTACGGCGCCCGCAAGACTGCTTGCGAAGTTCGCGAAGACCGCACCGAAGCTTGAGATCAAGGGCGGTATCGTCGAGGGCGCTGCTTACGACGCACAGGGAATGGCTGCAATCGCAGCGGTTCCGTCGAGAGAGGAGCTGCTCGGCAGACTCTTCGGCAGCATGCAGAGCCCGATCACGAACTTTGCACGCGTCATCAAGCAGATTGCAGAGAAGGACGCGGCACCGGCGGCAGAGTAAGTCGCAGTTTCAAACGATATTATCAAATTTTAATTCCACGATATAGGAGGATACAGAGATGGCAAAGTTAAGCACGCAGGAATTCATTGACGCGTTGAAGGAGCTCTCCGTTCTCGAACTGAACGAGCTTGTTAAGGCTTGCGAGGAGGAGTTTGGTGTTTCCGCAGCAGCGGGTGTTGTTGTCGCAAGTCCGGCAGCGGGCGGCGCAGCGGCTGAGGAGGAGAAGACCGAGTTTGATGTCGAGCTCACCGAGGTCGGCGCAAACAAGGTTAAGGTCATCAAGGTTGTCCGTGAGGCAACTTCCCTCGGCCTCAAGGAGGCAAAGGAGCTTGTTGACGGCGCACCGAAGATGGTGAAGACCGGCATCTCCAAGGAAGAGGCTGAGGCTCTGAAGAAGGAGCTCGAGGAAGTCGGCGCAAAGGTTACCCTGAAGTAAGACTTGCTTTTTGGAAGAGCGGGGCAGAAATGCCCCGCTCTTTTTTATGGGTTCTAGGACAAAAGAGTTGGTGAAAACCCCGCAACGTTGGTAGAATCAAGCGTTGCGGGGTTTTATCTTCTTTGAAACAAGATGAAGGGTGGAGAAAAAGAGTTGGTAAAAAGAGTCGCTAAAAAGCCCCTCAGACCCTTGATAAACAAGGCTGTTTTTGAGGGCTTGGCCGAAGGTCAGCCTGTAAAATCCGGAGGAAGCCTTGCACCCGCAGATACGCTGCCCCGCACATAGGGACTATCACAAAATTAGGCACAGCTTGCAGAAGTGCGTAGAATCGAGTATTCTAAAGACAGAGTTTGCCGTTTTAACGGCGGCTCAAAACGGACTTCGCAAGAGGTGAGAAAGGCAGGTTATCCGGATGTTTCAGGACGAATACAGTCGTTGGTGCCAGGCAGAGTTAGTTGATTTTGACTTAAAGAGAGAACTCACGGAAATTGCGGGCGATGAGGATGCAATTCGCGAGCGCTTTGCCGCGAGCCTCAGCTTCGGTACGGCAGGACTTCGCGGAACGCTCGGTGTCGGGACGAACCGCATGAATATCTGGGTGGTGCGCCAGGCGACCCAGGGCATCGCAGACTGGGTTAAGACGAAGGGCGGCAGTCAGACGGTTGCCATCAGCTATGACAGCCGCTTAAAGGGCTGGAATTTTGCGCGCGATGCGGCTTCCGTGCTCGCGGCAAACGGCATTCAGGTTCGCCTCTACGATGAGCTCATGCCGGTTCCGGCGCTCTCCTTTGCGACGCGCTACTACAACTGTAATGCAGGCATCATGATTACGGCATCTCACAATCCGGCAAAGTACAACGGCTACAAAGCCTACGGTGCGGACGGCTGCCAGGTCACGGATGAAGACGCGGCAATTGTCTACGCGGCAATTCAGAAGACCGATGTGCTCGGCGGCGCAAAGTTCATGAGCTTTGCGGAGGGCGTCGAGAAGGGCCTGATTCGCTTTGTTGAGGATGCCTGCAAGGAGGCTTTCTATGCGGCGGTCGAGTCCCGTCAGGTTCGCCCGGGTATCTGCAAAACGGCAGGCTTAAAGCTTGTCTATTCTCCGTTAAACGGAACCGGTCTTGTGCCGGTGACGCGCGTCTTAAAGGACATCGGCATCGAGGATGTGACCATCGTCAAGGAACAGGAGTATCCGAACGGCTACTTCACAACCTGCCCCTATCCGAACCCAGAGATTTTTTTGAGGGCTCTCGAGAAGGGACTTGCGCTCGCAAAGGAGACCGGAGCGGATTTGATGCTCGCGACGGATCCGGATGCGGACCGCGTCGGCATTGCGATGCGGACCCCGAGCGGTGAGTACGAACTCGTGAGCGGCAATGAGATGGGCGTCCTTTTGCTCGACTACATTGCGGCGGGCAGAATCGAAGCCGGCACCATGCCGGAGCGCCCGGTTGCGGTCAAGTCCGTTGTTTCGACCCAGCTCGCAGACAGAATTGCAGAGCACTACGGCGTGGAACTCCGCAGTGTGCTCACGGGCTTTAAGTGGATCGGAGACCAGATTCACAGACTGGAGACAGAGAATGAGGCAGAGCGCTTCATCTTCGGCTTTGAGGAGAGCTACGGCTACCTCGCGGGAAGCTATGTTCGCGACAAGGACGCTGTCGTCGCAAGCATGCTGATCTGCGAAATGGCGGCGTATTACCGCAGCATCGGCTCCTCCATCAAGGCGCGCCTTGAGGAAATCTATGCGAGCTACGGCCACTATCTGAACGCCGTGGACAGCTTTGAGTTCCCGGGTCTCTCCGGTATGGAGAAGATGGGCGATATCATGGAGGCACTCCGTAAGAATCCGCCGAAGGAGCTCGCGGGCTATGCGGTTACGACCGTCACGGACTTTGAGAACAGTGAGTCCACAGGTCTGCCGCGCGCCAACATCTTGGTCTTTGCGCTGGAGAACGGCGAGAGCGTGATCGTTCGTCCGTCCGGCACGGAGCCGAAAATTAAGACCTATTTCACGACCAAGGGTCAGGGCATGGAAGAGGCCAAGCAGGAAAAGGAGAAACTGGCGGCAGCGATGAAGCCGCTGCTTGCCTGAGAGAAAGGGAGCTATGGCAAAAGAAATTTTATTGTTTTCCCGCGATGACTGCGGGTACTGCGCGAAGGCGCATAAGGCAATTGCGGAGCTGAAGGCGGAGAATCCGGCCTACGGCACGCTCTCCCTCCGTGAGGTCGAGGAGACCCGGGAGCCGGAGTTCATTGAGAAATTTGATTACTATGCGGTGCCGACCCTCTATCTGGACGGCGTGAAGAAGTTCGAAGCGCACATCGGCATGGGCTACGATGAAATCAAAGACGCCGTGAAGCGCGTCTTCGACGAAGCGCTCGGCTGATGCAATATTTGATCTCGTTCCTCGAGGGCATGATTACCTTCATCTCCCCTGCCTCCCTGCCGCTCTTGCCGGTCTATGTGAGCTATTTTTGCGGGCGGCGGGGAGAGAAGCCTCGGAAAGACCATGCGGAATGCGGTGGGCTTTGTGCTCGGCTTCAGCCTGGTCTTTATGGCGATGGGGGCGCTCGCGGGAACGGTGGGCGGCTTTCTGGGCCAACATCGGACGGCGGTGAATCTGATCTCCGGCGTCATTGTCATTATCTTCGGACTGAACTTTCTCGGCGTATTTCGCTTTCAGCTGTTTCGCGGCGGCGCGCGTAGCCTCGGGACCAAGGAGCTCGGCTTCTTTTCCTCGATGCTCTTCGGCGCGATTTTCTCGATCGGCTGGACGCCTTGCGTCGGTGTGTTCCTCGGTTCCGCGCTTGCGCTTGCTTCGCAGAGCGGGCACGCCGGGGAGGGAATACGAATGCTGCTCGCCTATTCACTGGGCCTCGGTGTTCCGTTCCTGATCAGCGCTGCGCTGATTGATCGTCTGAAGGAGAGTTTTGCCGTGATTAAGTCGCACTACGGCATCATCAACCGCGTGAGCGGCATCTTCCTGGTTTTGGTCGGCATCCTGATGGCGACAGGCACCATGGGGCGCCTGCTCTCCCTCCTCACAGTCTGAGGAGAGAATGCGGACCGGAAAGGGAAATGAACAAATGAAAAAGAATACAACATGGATTTTAGCGTTGCTGCTCCTTGTCGTACTGGTCGGCGGCGGAACGCTGTACCGCAAGTTTGCGGCAGGGCAGAGCGGCTCGCAGCTGCAGGCCGAGTCCAAGAAGGCGGAGAGCAGTGCGGAGAGCCGCGCTGCGGAGGGACAGGACAGCATAACGGCAAAAGCCGGAACGGAACAGACGACTGCCGCGGCGGAGGAGAGCAGCGAGGCTTTAAGCGAAGCGCCCGATTTCACGGTGCAGGATGCGGACGGCACGGCGCACAAGCTCTCGGAATACAAGGGTAAGCCCGTCGTCCTGAACTTCTGGGCGAGCTGGTGCGGCCCCTGCCGCATGGAAATGCCCGAGTTTGACGAGGTCTACAAGGCGCGCGGTGAGGAGGTTCACTTCCTCATGGTCAACATGACCGACGGAAATCGCGAGACCGTAAAGACGGCTTCCGAGTTTGTCTCGAAGCAGGGCTACAGCCTGCCCATCCTCTACGATACGGCACATGATGCGGCGCAGACGTACGGCGTCTTTTCGATTCCCTGCACCTATTTTTATCGATGCGGACGGCATGCTGACCGCACAGGCGCGCGGTGCCATCAACAAGGAGACACTGGAGCGCGGCATTGATATGATTGTAAAGCGGTAAAGCGAAGTCGACAGAAAAAGAACCCCGAAGGCACCGGCTGTTCCGGTGAATTCGGGGTTCTTTTGCGTTCCGCTTCAGAGTTCGCGCTCCAAGAGAGCGCGGATGGAGTTCATGGTGGAGTGCATCTGGTAGTTCAGAAGAAAAAGGGCGTTGGCATCGTGCGGGTAGTTCTCCTCGGCGTAGGTGAGGAGCGGCATTACGGCGCGTTCGGTCTCCTCGATGTAGTCGAGGAGCTTGTCCCTTGAGAAGCCGTAGACCATGTAAGAGAGATTGTTGCAGCGATCCAAGAGCTTGGTTAAAACAGCAATGCGATTGCCGGGAATGCGCGCAAAGTAGCGGTCCCGCGCGATTTCATGTGCCACACCGGGTTCCGGGAAGAAACTGAGACGGCGCACAGCCTCCTGTACGGTCGCATTGACCGGGAGTTCCTCCGGTAGGATGTGGCAGTCCTCACAGGTGTCATGAAGCAGCGCCGTTGCAATGAGCTCATCCTCCGCGAGTCCGAGCGCCAGGGCATGACATGCCATGGTCAGAGGGTGGATGATGTAGGGGAGCTTAGCGGGGCCCTTGCGCCGCTGTCCCGCGTGACAGCGCTCGGCAAAGAGCAGCGCCTTGGGGGTTTCCGCAAAGTCATAGCGCGCGGCGGCTTCGAGGACCTTGGTCCTGAGCTCCGCGACTTGTATGAAGTGTTCATAGGACATGGCGGTTTTCATGACAACTCCTTCTATGGACGGTTCATCATACGCAGCAATTCTATTGTCGGCTCTTTTGCGGACGAAATCAAGCAGACCTTGCATTTTCGGCAAAACGCCCAGAAAGCGGCGCCTTATCAGAGGGCGTTTTGCTATTTTGCAAAGCGCCGAAAATCTGTGTATAATGGGGGAAAGTGAAAGCCAACGGAGGTGTTACCATGGACTATGAGAAATTGATTGAACAGAGACAGTCGTTGCGCTCGTTTGAGCGGAAGGAAGTTCCGGCGGCGGCCCTTGCGGACTTACAGACTTATTTTGCGAAGACGGAGCGCATTTTGCCCGAACTCGGACTGGAACTGCACTGCGCTGCGGGGAGCGGAACAGGGCTCGAGGGCATCGCGGGCTACGGCGGCAATGCTTTTTCCGCGCCGCTCTACTTGCTTCTGCTCTCGGAAGAGAAGGAGGGCTGGCTTGAAAACGCCGGCTTTGTGGGCGAGCAGTTATTCTTAAAGCTGATCGAGCTCGGACTCTCGGCGTGCTGGCTCACCCTGACCGACGGGGCGGCAACCAAGCGGGCGCTCGGCATTGAGGGCGATAAAAAGGCGGCTGCGCTCTTTGCGGTCGGCTACGGAAAGGCAGAGCGGGCAGAGACCCGTCTCGACATCGACACGCCCGCCAATGTCAAGGTAGACACACGCGCGGGTCACATTGCCCCGAAGATTTCCGAGCAGGCCCTTTTCTATGAGGAGCGCTTCGGACAGGGAATCGGAGTTCATCGAGGATCAATTCGATCCCTTCCTCGACAAGGCACTCTATGCGGCGAGCCTTGCGCCGAGTTTCTTAAACCGTCAGAACTACCGCTATTTGCAGAGCGGGCGCACCCTCTACCTTCTCGACGCGGCGGATGCGAAGACCTGCGAAGAGGACAGATGTCTGAGCCTCGGCGCGACCATGGCGAATTTCTGGCTGGTCTATTCGAAGTACAATGCGAACGCTTACCGCTGGGAACTCGGCGGTACGGCAGAGCCCGAGATGCAGCTGCCGGCGGAATACAGCATTGCGGCACAGCTTCGTCTTTTCTAAATCCAACTAAGGCTGGGAACATTCTATGGGACTTACAACCTCGCCTCTCGTCAGCGGAGGCCAATGGACAGATGACAACAGCGCGCGTCATGCCTCGCTTTTGCACCGCTTGCTTGATATCGGGGAACTCTTGATGGCAAGCGGCGCGGAGGTAAACCGCGTTGAGGACACTCTGACCCGCATGGGAAAGGCGTACGGCGCATCCCACATGAATGTATTTGTGATTACAACAAGCATCGTGGTCACGATGATTTCCGGACGGCACGGAGCGCACGCAGACCAGACGCATACGAAACGGCGGCTCTACGGACTTTACCCTGCTCGAGGACTTGAATGCACTCAGTAGGCGCTGCTGCGCAAATCCGCTCCCCGTTGAGGATTTGAAGGAGAAGATAGAGGAAATCCGTGCCCGGAAACATTCGGATTTGCTCTATTACGTGGGAAATGTGGTCGGTGCCGGAAGCTTTACCGCCTTTTTTTGCGGCAGGGCAGAGCGGGACGCTGCCGGATGTCATTGCGGCGAGCATACTCGGGCTGCTTGTCTCTGCCATGCGAAAGCGGCTCGGGAAAATCACGCCGACACCGGTCATCGACAACTTTGTCGGCTCCTTCCTGACGGGCTGCCTGCTCGGCGGAACGGTGCAGGCGCTGCCCTTCCTCCACATGGACGCCATCATAATCGGAGAAGTCATGCTCTTTGTGCCCGGAATTGCGATGACCAATGCGGTGCGCGATGTCCTGTCGGGCGATACCATGGCGGGAATGATGCGCCTTCTTGAGAGTCTGCTCTGGACAGTCGCGCTGGCCTGCGGTTTCATGGCAAGCCTGGCGCTGATCAACATGCTCTCCTGAACCTAAAACGATGAAAATAGGAGAGAGCAGCGTATGAGCGAGGAAATGCGCACGGTAGTCATTCAGCTCTTAGCGGCCTTCATGGGCGCGGGGAGCTTTGCGATTTTATTTCAGTTGAAGCGAAAGTATCTCTTCATCGCGGCGCTCGGCGGTGCGTTGGAGTGGGGCGTGTATTTGCTGCTCATGAAGCTCATCGGCGCGGTATTCCCGGCGAGTTTTCTCGCCTCGGCCTTCACCGCGCTCTATGCGGAACTGCTGGCACGGTGGCAGCGGGCTCCGGTGACCATTTTCTTTATCTCGGGGATTATCCCTTTGGTGCCGGGAAGCAGCCTCTACTATACGATGAGCGCCATTGTACACGGTGACAGCGAGGCGGCGAGCTATTACAGTTCCCGAACCATTCAGTATGCGTTTGCGATTGCGGCCGGCATCTCCGTCATCACGGCGGTCTTTGAGATGTGGCGCACGCTGAAGGCGAAGTTAAAAAAAGAAGCGCGCCGAAATCGGCAGAACAGCATATAAAACAAGCACCCCGCGAATTCCGGAAGGAATTCGCGGGGCGCTTTTGATATGGAATCTCCCCTAAGTGTGCGTACCGATTGAAATCGACAGAGGCCGGGGGGAGATGTTGCAAAAATTATTTCTTTCTCGAAACCACATAGTAGGGCAGCGCCACAAAGACCGCACCGCCGATGATGTTGCCGAGGGTGACCGCCGCGAGGTTAAAAATCCAGCCGTTTACGCTCACAGCCTGACCGGCGGGGACTAAAAGCGCCGAGGTGAGCAGGGTCATATTGGCAATGCTGTGCTCAAAGCCGGTCGTGATGAAGGCGAAGAGACACCAGAAGCACATGAGAATCTTAGCGCTCTCGTTCTTAACGCGGAAACCGCACCAGACCGCAAGACAGACCAGAATGTTGCAGAGGATGCCGCGCGATACAAGCGGCACAAAACCGGCCGACATCTTGGCAAAGGCGCCCTTTGCAACGGCTTCCGCGACCGCACCGGTCTGCAGGCCGCTCGCGTAGAAGAGCAGGGAGAGCAGTACGGAACCCGCGACATTGCCGAGCCAGCAGACATACCAGAGCTTCAGGAGTTCGGCCGCACTTATCTTGCCTTCAAGGGACCCCGGCTGTCATGACCATGGTGTTGCCGGTAAAAAGTTCCGCGCCGGCAATGATCACGAGACTCAGCGCGACACAGAAGGAAGCACCCATCACAATCTTGGCTGCCGGGTTACCGGCCATAAGGCCGCTTTCCGTGAAAATCAAAAGAATGCCGAAGCCGATATAAGCGCCTGCCAGCATGGACATGAGAAAATACCCGAGGGGGTTTTTCTTCAGTAAGCCGACTTTCGCAGCTGCCGCATTGGTCATTGCCGAAAAATTCATCTTGGTACATGGCCTTACCCTCCGAAAAAAACAATATTTGACTGAATTGTGCGAATTTATTATAGCTTAGCGCGCGGGCTTTGTCAGCACACAGTCTAACCCGGAGTGAGGTCATACCGGACGGGGCGTACGCGGTGTTTTAGAAGGCGGGTGCATCGGGTAGAAGCGCTTGAAACGGTAACACCGTCTAAACTATACTGGACTTAGTAGCATAAAACCGATTTCTTCAGAGCAGCGATCGGAGTTTGCTTGCTTGAGAGGAGCAGAGCATGAGAAGAGAAACGCCTGAAAAGAAGCGGCAGGATGAAAAACGGCTCATTTCGGAGATGATCGCATATTACTGCCAAAAGAAGCACGGCAGCGCGGCGGGGCTTATCTGCGAGGACTGCCGAAAACTCATGGAGTATGCAAACACGCGCATAGAGCGCTGCCCGTTCACGGAGAGCAAGACATTTTGCAGCCACTGCGAAGTGCACTGCTACGCGCCCGAGATGCGGGAGAGGATACGCGAAGTCATGCGCTACAGCGGCCCGCGCATGCTCATACGTCACCCGCTCCTCTCGGTGCGGCACGCACTCACGGGCATGCAAAACAAAAACACAGGCAAAAAGGGGAGGGGAGAAGGATGATCAAAATGCGGCTCATACGGCTCCTAAAGGGGGCCGGTCAGTACGTTGTTTACCAGATACTCTGGCAGTGGCTGTCGCTCCTGGTACAGATTGTGATTGTTTGGAACATCGCGGGGCTCATCGAGGACGCCGGGAAGCAAGGAATCCGCACGGAGCGCATTCTCGTTGCGCTCGGAATTATCATACCGGGGCTTTTACTCCGTTTTGTCTGTGACCGCCTCTATACCGCGGCAAGTTTCCGCGCGAGCGCGGACGTGAAGCGCATTCTCCGCGGCCGTATTTATCAAAAGATACTGCGGCTCGGCCCCTCTTACCGGGAACAAATCGGCAGCGCCGAACTGGTGCAGATGTCGGGTGAAGGCGTTGAGCAGCTCGAGACTTATTTCGGACGGTATTTAAGTCAGTTCTTTTACGCCCTGCTTGCGCCGCTCACCCTGTTCCTTGTGCTGTCCCCGATCGATCTTAGAACAGCGACCCTGCTGCTCCTCGCGGTTCCGCTGATTCCGGTGGTCATCATGCTAGTCATGCTGGTCGCAAAGCGCCTTCTGAGCCGCTATTTTGACATCTACTACGGGCTCGGAGACAGCTTTCTCGAAAAGCTGCAGGGCATGACCACTCTGAAGATTTATCAGGCGGATCGAGCGGCGGCCGATGATATGGACCGGGAGTCCGAGCGCTTCCGGAAGATTACGATGAAGGTGCTTACTATGCAGTTAAACAGCACCTCGGTCATGGACATCATCGCCTACGGCGGTGCGGCGGTCGGCATTGTGTCGGCCTTGACCCGCTTTGCGAGCGGCGAACTCTCCCTGGCGGGCGTGCTCATGTTCATCCTGCTCGCGGCAGAGTTCTTTCTGCCGATGCGCATCCTAGGCAGCTTCTTCCATATCGGCATGAACGGCATGAAGGCGAGCGACCGCATTTTTGCTTTTCTGGATCTCCCGGAACCCGAGCGGGGACAGGCAGAACTCGGCGCGGGGCATATCGACATCCGCATGGAAGAGCTCAGCTTTTCCTATGAGGAGAGCCGCCCAATCTTAAAGGGCATCACGCTCGCGCTTCCCGCGCAGTCCTTTGTGTCCCTGGTCGGTGTTTCCGGCTCCGGGAAATCCACGATTGCCGGCATACTCATGGGGCGGAACAGAGGTTACGGCGGCTCGCTGCGCTTAAACGGCGAAGAGCTGAGCCGCATTTCGACCGAGAGCCTTATGAATCACCTGACCATGGTAGGGCATGACAGCCGGTTCTTCCGCGCGAGCGTGCGGGAAAACCTCCTGCTCGCAAAGCCGGAGGCGACCGAGCTTGAGATGAAAGAGGCGCTCCGGAAGGTGAATCTCCTCTCCTTTATCGAAGCGCAGGGCGGTCTCGAGATGCAGCTTACATCGAACGGCAGCAACCTCTCGGGCGGACAAAAGCAGCGCCTTGCGCTCGCGAGGGCCCTGCTTCACGACACGCCCGTCTACATCTTTGACGAGGCCACTTCGAACATCGATGCCGAGAGCGAGGAGATGATTATGAAAGTCATACACGAGCTCACAAAGAGCAGAACCGTGCTGCTCATCTCGCACCGACTTGCGAATGTGGTAGACAGCGACAAAATCTATATGCTAAAGGACGGCAAAATCGCGGAGGCGGGCAGCCACGCGGAATTAATGCGGCAAGCGGGGGCGTATCGGCGCCTCTTTGAGGAACAGAGTCAGCTTGAGCGCTTTGCGGAAGGGAGGCGTGACAGTCATGCATAAACGGAGATCGGATCTCGCGATCATGGGCAGCTTGATCGGGCTCGTGAAGCCCCTCACTATAATTATGTTAACCGGTATTCTGCTCGGCGTGCTCGGTTTTCTCTGCGCCATTTTCATCACGATACTCGGCGGCTACGGTGTGATCAAGGGGCTCGCAGCGGTCGCGGGCAGCGAAGTTCCGGGGCGGTTCACGGCGTTGTTCGGCGGCTCTTCTAAGCAGCTCTTTACCGCAATCTTGGTGTTTGCGATTTTGCGCGGCGTCCTGCACTACGGCGAGCAGTACTGTAACCACTACATTGCCTTCCGCATTCTGGCCATCATCCGCCATAAGGTCTTTGCGGTTCTGAGAAAACTCTGCCCGGCAAAGCTTGAGGGCAGGGATAAGGGCAATCTGATTGCCGTCATCACGAGCGATATCGAACTCCTGGAAGTGTTCTTTGCGCACACCATATCTCCGATTGCGATTGCCTTTCTGACCTCGCTCATCATGGCGGGCTTTATCGGGGCGCAGCACAGACTCGCGGGCTTCCTTGCCGTTCTCGCATATGTGACGGTCGGCATAGGCCTCCCGATTCGGAACGGCAGGCGGAGTGCCGAGGCGGGCATGGCCTTACGAAGCGAGATGGGAGAACTCAATCACTTTGTCTTGGAGAGCCTCTACGGCGTGGACGAGCTCCTACAGTTCAATCGGGGAGAAACGAAGCTCGCGGAAATGGAGCAAAGATCAGAACGGCTTGCGGGCTTTCAGAAAAAGCTGAGCGACTTTGAGGGTTCGCAGCGTGCGCTCACCAATCTGGTCATTCAGCTCTATTCCTTCGGTATGCTCTTTTTGATGCTCTTCCTCTATCGACGGGGAGAGGCCACGTTCTCGGGCATGCTGCTTGCGACCCTCGCGATGATGGGCTCCTTCGGCCCCGTGGTTGCGCTCTCTTCCCTCTCGAACAATCTAAACCAGACGCTGGCCTGCGGAGAGCGCGTGCTCTCGCTGCTCGAAGAGACGCCGGAGGTGGCAGAGCGAAGCGATGGAGAGACGCCGCGCTTCGAGGGCGCAGAGCTTGACCGCGTCAGCTTTGCATACCGCGAGGAGAAGATTTTGAGCGAGTTCTCCCTGCAGATCGAAAGAGGGAAGGTGCTCGGCATTCACGGCGCGAGCGGCTCCGGAAAATCGACCCTCTTAAGCTCCTGATGCGCTTCTGGGATGTGCAAAAGGGAGCGGTGCGAATCTCGGGGGAGGATGTGCGGGACATTCAAACCGCGGCGCTCCGAGAAATGACAAGCTATGTGACCCAGGACACCGTACTCTTCCGCGATACGATAGCAAAGAACATAGCGGTCGCAAAGCTCGATGCGACACAGGCGGAGATTGAGGCCGCGGCGGCAAAGGCGAGCATCCATGACTTCATCATGAGTCTTCCGAAGGGCTATGAGACCGAACTCGGCGAGCTCGGCGACAGGCTCTCGGGCGGAGAAAAGCAGAGGATAGGCCTCGCAAGAGCCTTTCTCCACGAGGCCGATTTTATCCTCTTGGATGAGCCGACCAGCAATCTGGACGTGCTGAACGAGGGCATTATCTTAAAATCCCTTTCGGAAGAAAAAGAAGGAAAAACCATAGTGCTGGTCTCGCATCGGCAGTCCACCATGTCTGTTGCGGATTGCCGCTATCACATGGACAACGGAAGGGTTTCGTAAGCGCGGAAGGGAAAAGCGACAGGGAAGGAGCCTGTCGCTTTTTATTATCACTGTTTTGGCCTTGGTCATGCTATAAGCAGACAGAGCTGAGAACAAATGTTCGAAAAAGGGCTTGCCATTTGCGTGGGTTTATGCGATACTCTCAAAAGAACAAATGTTCTGCACGCGGAAGGGGGAGGTTTTATGGAAGAGTCAAAACAACTCTGGCAGGAGGTGAAGCTTCATTGCCCAAATTGCGGGCGTTACCTGCACGGAAATCTTCGAGCGGATGGCAGTGCGAGACTAAAGTGTCAGTCCTGCGGTCTTATCATTGTTCGAACGGTGAAGAGTCGGAGACGTTGTGAGTTGCAGCTTTTGGCGGTGGAAAACAAAATAGAAAAAGGAAGAGGCATGACGACGATGCGGCATGAAAACTAAGCCCGCATCAGGTCCGTGCAAGAGAACGGTGTGTTGTACCAGTATTGAGAGGCAGCCGGTAGAGTGAATACTCTGCCGGCTTTTTCGTTGTAGAAAGGAGAGATTTTGTTGCTGATTGAGATGATACGAAGGCTTCGGACGGGGAATAGCAAGGTGATGGAAGAAATTTATAAGAAGATGTATCCGCTGTTGGCTGCGGAAGCAAGCAGAACCCATTTCATGGAATATGACGATGCGATGCAAGAATATTGTCTCGCACTGTTTCTTGCTTTGCGACAGGTGCGTGAGCCTGCAACGGAAGCACAGGCATTGGTTTACTGCAAGACAGTTGTGCGTCATCATTTTTGTAAACTCTATCGCTGCTATGTGAGAAAAGGGCAAGCGGAATACGCGGAGGAAGAACTTCCGGAGAGGATATGTGATGACGGTGAGATAGAACGAATTTTATTGGAGACGGCCTTGCGAAGAGAATTACAGGGATTCACGGAAAAGAAGCGGAATATTCTGGCGGAACTGTATCTTTCCGGAGAGACGGAGACAGCGGTTGCACAGAAATACGCAGTCAGTAGGCAGTATGTGAACCGCTTAAAGCGCGAATTTCGTGTACAGGCCGAGCAGTATCTGTGCTAATTCGGGAAGAAGGAAATCAGATAAATCAGGAGGAAAATGCGTTGGAAGAAATACTGTATGGATTATTGCGGGAACAAGGTATTTGGGCAGTCTTGTTTGTTGCTCTGCTTTGCTATGTGCTCAGAAAAAATGAGGAACAGGACAAACAGGAAGCTGCGCGGGAGGCTGCGTGCCAAGAGCTGTTAAAACAATTTGCAGAGGAACTGCATGCACTGCGAGAAGAAAAGGAGAAGAAGAACACAGCGAATAGAAAATAAGAAACGGAGTTGCTTTTTTCGCTTGTCCGGGTTTCTTCTCTTATGAATTTGCAAATTCAGAAAGATGAAGGAGGACAAGAGAATGTTATTGAAGGCAGGAAGCAGTGGTGAGCAGGTCAAGGCGTTGCAGCGAGGTTTAAAGATGCTTTGCTGTTACAGTGGCACACCGGACGGAAAGTACGGAGGTGGCACGGAGGCAGCCGTTCAGAAGTTCCAGAAACAGCAGGGAATTGAAGCGGATGGTATTGTGGGAGATGAGACTTGGCGTTGCCTGGTAGAAGAGCTCTTTTCGCTTGGCACTGCGTTAAAGGAGCAAGGTTTTATAAGGGCTATGTGAGCGGTGCGCCGAGCGTGAAACTTTATGAAGCTCTCTGTGCTTTTCAGCGGGCAAGAGGACTGCAGCCGGACGGTATGGCGGGGGCAGCAACGCGCGCCAGGTTATTTCGTTACGGAGAAAGCGGAGTATTTCCGCTCGACTTAGGCAGCAAGGGCGATTATGTGTGGAATCTACAGTACGCTCTTTTTGCGCTTTGCTGCAATCCCGGCGGAATGGACGGTGTCTATGGCAGTGCAACGGCAGAGGCGGTTCGAAAGTACCGGAAGCGCTATGGTTTCCCGGACAATGGAGTTGTTGACAGTACACTGTTTGAGCACAGCAAAGAAAAAATTCGGCGGATTCAGCGCGCACTTCGTGAAAAGGGATATCCGACCGCTGCAGAGGAAGGTTACGCGGATGCCAATCTGATTGAACAGATTCGTGCGTATCAGAAGCAGAATTGGCTTACGGCGGATGGTCAGGTGGGACCCGCTACGGAAGAGTTGCTGTTCGGAGCTGTTCAGGGGGATGCGCTGGATTCGCTGCCGCTTAAGCGGAAATCGCGGGGCGAACGTGTGCAGAACCTGCAGTATGCGCTTCGAATGCTCTGTATCGATCCGAATGGCACAGATGGAATCTTTGGAGGCGGCACGGAGGCAGCAGTCAAGAAGTATCAGAAGAGATGTCAGCTTGCGGAGAGCGGCGTGGTGGATACCGCACTCTGGGGAAGACTGAGTGCGGAGATCAAGCCGCTGCAGGAGGCGCTGCGCAACAAGGGATACAGCTGTCGCACAGACGGAGTTGCAGACACAGCTTGTTATCAGGCGGTGCTGGATTTTCAGCGCAAGCATGCACTCAGTGCCGACGGTATGATCGGAAGAGGAACAAAAACGCTGTTATTTGGCGATGCGAATGCAGGGGGAACTTTAAGCGCAGTGCTTCGCGAGGGAAGCAGCGGTTCGCTGACGCGTTATTTGCAGCAGCTGCTCGCAGAGCAAAATTATACAGTGACTGTCGACGGTGTTTTTGGAACGGAGATGAAGCGTGCAGTTGAAAATTTCCAGCAGAAACATGGGCTTACATCGGATGGAATTTTCGGTGCACAAAGTTGGAAAAAACTGTTCGAGGTAAGAAGCAAATTGGTGCTTTTCAGCGATACAATGCGCTTTGTACAGGCAGCTGAGACGGAGCTTCAGCTTGGGTTTGCCGAGGACTATGAGAACAATATTACGCCCTATGGGGAGTGGTACGGTTTAAACGGAGAGTCTTGGTGTGCGATGTTCGTGAGCTACTGCGCCTACCGCGCGAATGTCTTAAATCGCCTGGTACCGCGCTTTGCCTACTGCCCGGACGGCGTAAACTACTATCGCACCATGAAGCGCTACTATAAAAGGGACAGCGGTTATATCCCGAAAGTGGGAGATGTTATTTTCTTCTATAATTACAGGAAGGGGCGAGTAGCACATACCGGGATTGTGGTAGAGGGTGATGCACGCGGTATTTTCGTGATTGATGGCAACGGAATCGAAAATAGCGTGCGAAAGTCCTGGCATTCTCTGAAAGAGGATACGATTGATGGATATGGTGACAACGGAGGAAAACCAGTATATGGAAGTTTAATCACAGAACTGGAAGCGCAGGAAAAGGCGGATCAGCTGGCCCTTGAATTTGTAAAAGGGGTTATGGTTTCGCCGGAATTGGTTCAAAAACTGGAGAGTTGGGGGCTTGACAAGGATGTCTTCCTTTATCAAAATGTGGATAGTAAGCTTAGCGTTAAAGTCAGCAGAGGGGCTTCGTGGTATCTTTCCTGTGATGAAAATGCGAGTTTAGACATCTCGTCAGATGGTGTGGAAATGACTAGTCGGCTAGGACCGATTTCTTTGAGCTTTGGTGGACTGGATGCAGGAACGAGATCGAAGTTGTCGAGTTTATCATTGGAGCTTGAGGGAGTACCCGGAAGAATTGAAATATCAGCGGAGGGAGCTTGGTTAAAGGTATCTCTTGTTTTTGAAAAGACTTTCCGTGTTGCAGAGAATATGGATTTCAATTACTCAGTCGGATTGACACTATGGGTACACCCCGACACGACAAATTTACCGCCGGCAGTTTCCATGGAGGCCTATGAGGCTACTATCTATAATATCAGGACTTTACAGGGAACAGTGCGATACGAAGGGAACCCGGCCGTGTTGATAGCGAGCGCTGGTGTTTTAGCAGTCGTTTTACTGGTAGTAGTCGCACAGAATGCTGAGGCTTCAGCGGCGGTGACAGAAACGATGATAGAAAATGTTGTGAAGATTCATGAGAGGATGATAGATGAGCTTCCGCAGGTGGAGGAATATTTGAAGCGAGCAGCTTGAAAACAGAAGCAAGGACAGCGAGGCTGTCCTTGCTTCTGCTTTTTGTTAAAACGCACGAAGGAGCACATTATGGAAGAGAAAATAGTTCTGTCATATCCTGCTGAAATAGAAGATGACTGCTTAAATTGGTCCTATGATCAGATCGGCAATATAAAAGCGGATCATTGGGTGGCGAGAGTTATAACTTGTCTCGGTGTGGCGGGATTTATTTATAACGTGAAAAATGTTGATTATGCGCAAGTATTTGCTGTGCTGATAGCAATCGGATGTATCAGACTTTTATCTTTGAGACTGCAGAAGTCGGCTTTTTTGCGCAGCACGATAAAAATGAGAACGGAACAGCCATATGAGAACAAGAAAATTCTCTGTGAGAGCGGAATTTTATCTGAGCTGGGAAAAAGGAGCTGGAGAGGGGTACGCTTGATTCTCAGAAAGAACAAACTAATCTTGATCAGCTGGGTGGCAATTTATTTGATTGTTCCCAAGAAAATGCTCGGGGAAGAGGATATTGCCAAAATTCGGAGATGGATTCAAACAGCAAATGGGCATAAGACAAGGGAGGATTCCGACAGCGCCGGGATTGATTGGAATGAGGTCAGAAAGATGAAATTTCTTGGCTTTATTCATCTGGGAACTCCGGTATTGGGAACGGCATTTAGTTTTGTATTCACAGTGGTGAGTATTGTGCTTTTTCGAAGTGTGGAGGGGGTTCTTTGGCGAACCCTGATAGGCTTGGAACTTGGCTTTTGCTTATATTGGATTATTTATATTGCTTTAAGCGCTTGTAGGGAATGCTTCTGGACAGTCGCTGAGGACATGGAGCGAGATCCGGCGGCAAAAGAGATGGAAGTTTTTAGGCGCGTTTTCCCGTCGGCGGAAGGGCCCGTTAATTGGACGGAGCTGATACGCTCACATCCGGAGGAGGTCAATATCATCCCGTGCAAGCACGGGCGCATCCTGATGTTCGGACATAGGAGATATTTCGTGCAGTATGAGGGCTGTGACAGGTTGCTGTAATCCTGTGTGCGAGGCCTTGTATTTTATAAGCCAAATTACTACACTCGAAGATAACAAGGGGGGCTTCAAATCCAAAGAAAGGGGGCTGAGTTACTATGAAAATGCGAGGGTTCAAGTTGTTTGCTGCGGTGCTCACCGCGACCATGCTCAGCGTGACGGCTGCGATTCCGGCAGCTGCCTATCCGAATACGGCAGGACATTGGACACAGAGCGGGGGAAAATGGTACTTTTTGGACGAGCAGGGGAATACAGTGTACGGCTGGATTTACGACAACAACAGTTGGTACTATTTCTCGCCGCGTTGGGGGGCCTTGCACAGCGACTGGCTGGAGCTTCGGGACGGAAGACAGTACTACTTCAGCACGAAGCATGACGGGAGCTTTGGAAAAATGCTGACAGGCTGGCAGTGGATTTATGATGCTTGGTACTACTTCGGAACTGCGGCAGATGGGCGAGAGGGACTGCTGTTTACGAATGAGACAACGCCGGACGGCTATCGCGTAGACAAGGACGGAAAGTGGATCGGTCAGGCGAATGCGAGCGGAGACAGCAGAGCGGCTCTTTTGGCGGCGTGGCCCGGAATTTATTATTTGAATGAGGATACCTACATTGAGGTTTTTGATGTTTCGGCCGGAGGGACCATACATTTCGGCAGACGCATATTGGATGCTTCCGGAGAATTCCCGATTTACCACGAGTATACCGTCCCCTTCACGAATGCGGAAATGACCGAGTTCCAGAACCCATATCAGGGCGGAATTAATGAGGTATTTACCTTGGTCGACGGCGGAATCAATGCGACTTTGGAAGGCGGTGGCAGAGGCGCGGACAGCGGTTTCTATGTGAAACGTCGCTGAGGTTTTGACGAAAAACAGAGAGCGGCAGAGCGTAGGCTCTGCCGCTCTCTGTTTCTGGCAGGAGGTGAGGCTTCATTGCCCAAATTGCGGGCGTTACCTGCATGGAAATCTTCGAGCGGATGGCAGTGCGAGACTAAAGTGCCAGTCCTGCGGTCTTATCAATGTTCGGACGGTAAAGAGTCGGAGACGTTGTGAATTGCAACTTTTGGCGGTGGAAAACAAATAGAAAGAAGGAAGAGACATGACGACGATGCGGCATGAAAACTAAGCCCGCATTAGGTCCGTGTAAGAGAACGGTGTGTTGTACCAGTATTGAGAGGCGGCCGGCAGAGTGAATCCCTCTGCCGGCTTTTTCGTTGTCAAAAGGAGAGATTTTGTTGCTGATTGAGATGATACGAAGGCTTCGGGTGGGTAATAGCAAGGTGATCGAAGAAATTTATAACATCAGAACTTAGCAGGGGAAGGTAAGCTATGAGAAGCGGTACCGTTGGGAGCGGACGCTATTACTTTAGTCATGCTGGTGCTCGCTATACTGATACAAAAATTTAGAAACTTTGAAGAATATAGTAGAGGAATTACCGGAGTTTTTGATAGAATGTTACGAAGGACTGTTAAGGGCACAGCCTCAGTTAACACCGCGGTTAGCACATTGAAGATATAATATATGGGCAGGGGGTCCTGCCCATATATTTTTATAAAAGGTGGAAAGAATGCGAGATGTAATTGTTGTGGAATATTACGATACAGAAGAATCCGTGCGCTGTAGGCAGTGGGCTGATAAAATAAAAGGGTTGGATGTGGCAAAGCGTTGGCTTGCTTGTTGCTTTGCAGGAATCGGGGTGGTGGGCTTTGCGGAATCGCTGGGAGATATTGAACGTACGCAGATATTTTGCACTCTAATGGGTTTCGGATTTATTTGGTTACTCATGCAACATATTTGGCGGACATCAAAAACGGTAAGTCAGATGAAAAGGCAGGAATATGAGTTGCAAGGCATTAGAATGATTCTGTGCGAGAAAGGGATTGTATTAAAGACCGGTAGGCGAAGTTGGCAAGGCATTAAATTGGTTATTGGCAAGGAGAGCTTAGCATTGCTGAGTTCCATACGAGTTTACCTAGCCATTCCAAAGACAGAATTGTCAGAGGAACAGATTTCGCAAATTCGTATATGGATGCAAGAGGCAAAGAAAGCGGAAGCAAGGGGAGAGAAGCAAGAAGATCAATCCGGTATTTGTTGGGGAGAAGTCAAGAAGATGTGCTTCCTGGGTTTTCTCAATATGGGATTCCCGGTCCTTGCACTGAGCTTTTCGCTGGTGTTGGGACTTATTGTGTGGGTTTTGTGTTACAGGGCATCCGATATGTTTTGGAGTGTACTTCTGGGTGTTGAGATGGGAATCATACTTCTGATAATCGTTAGTACACTCGAAGGAATGCTCTATAGATGTATATGGTCAGTGGATGAGGCGAAAAAGGTGGATCCGAGTGCTCCGGAAATGGAATTTTATCGGGAAGTGTTTCCTAAAAGAGAGATTTCTGAGGAAGAAGTGCGGGAACTATTCCCGGATATAGATACGATTTACACGATTTCCTGTAAGCATGGGAGAATTATTATGTACGGCTATCAGGGATTTATTGTCCTGTATAAAAACATAGAGCGTGCCCTGTAGCTGAAAAGCAGATGTTACAATGCGGTTTCGTCGGAAGCAGTATAGCGCGGAATTAGCTTTGTATATTTGGCACTGACTGCAGCAGAAATGGCAGTTCTGGAGTTTATTGAGTGGTGTTGTCAGAGGGCGGCTTAACTTGCTCCGATAATTAACGCGCAATAGAATGAATCCCAGACAGCAGCGAAATCTGCTGTCTGGGCTTATATTGAGGACTGATATGAACGATAAAATAGTTGTTCCAAAGCTGGAAAAGAAACGCTTAATGGAGTATTTCTGGGCGGTGAGAAAAACGCCGTTATTTCAGAGCCTTGATAAAATCACGGGAATCGCATTGCTTTCCGTGATTATTATGCGGAATACGAACATCCTGACAAGCGAATATTGGAATTTTCTTTTGGGATTCAGCGGCCTTATTTTTTTCGTTCAGTGGTTGCTCCGATGGGAACAAGTGACGAGGCTATTGCAGGCCGATGACGAGAAGATTCTCCTTTCAAAGGAGGGGTTTCTAATGCGAGATGGCATGCGGACTTGGAAGAATAAACGCTTGCTGGTGCGGAAGGATTATGCGACGATTGTATCGAAAACGAGTATCTATTTTGTTTTTTCCGTGAGAGATATGTCAGATGAACAGTTGCAGCGGCTCATACAATGGGTTTCGGAGGGGAAGTAGCAATGGAAGAGCAAATGAATCAAATTGAGATTCCCAACAGACCGCTTAGCGGAAATCAGCAACTGAATTGGCAGGAGATTCGAATATTTCGCTTTTGGTGTCTGCTTCAAAAAAACTTTGCCTGGGGACTGTTTTTCATTCTACCGTTTTCCATTCTGATTTCCGGTGATTATATGGCTACAGCGAAAACCCATGTGCATCATCTGTTTGCTTTTCTGCTGCATGGGGCTAGCATCGGATTGATTTTTGAATATGCGATGACAATCATACGGACTGTGATTTGGGATGTTCAAGATATGCGTGAGTGTAGCTATACAGAGGAAACGATAGCGGATTTGGAAATGCTCTATGAAGGAAGGACGTCACTCTGTTTGGATGCGGATGATTGGGAATCCGCTCGATGGATTCGAGGAAGAAACGGATATGTGCTAAAACTGAAGAGAAAGGTTCCGAGACCTTTTGAACAGCGGGAATTGCAGTATTGGTTTTATAAGACGCAGCTTGATGAGGCGGAGGCAGGTGAAATTCAGAAATTTGTCAATACAGTCAATTGCTGAGATGCGCAAAGCCGGAGGGAGGAAAGCATAGGATGCAAAGCATCATTACGGTAGAGTACGAAAACGTCGAGGAAGCGCTGCGTTGTATACGATGGGCGGCAGGTGTTATAACGTGAGGATAGTTTTTTAGCACCCTCTGAATGCATAGGAAGTACCTACGTAGAGGATAGTGAAAAGCTATCCTCTTTTCTTATGTCCAGAATTTGCCGAAAGGAGCTAAACACATGGCGAAAAAGAATGAACACAGATATGTGGCGCTCTATGAGAGGCTCAGCCACGATGACGAACAGCAGGGAGAATCCAACTCCATCACCAACCAGAAGAGGATCCTCGAGGATTACGCGACTTCGCACGGTATGAGTGTCTTCCGGCATTTTACCGATGACGGGATCTCCGGAACCTGTTTCGACCGCCCAGGCTTTCAGGCCATGATCGATGAGGTCAGAGCCGGAAACATCTCGGCCTGCATTATCAAGGATATGTCCCGCTTCGGAAGAGACTATCTGCAGGTCGGCACATATATGGAAGTGCTCCGCAAGAGCGGTACCCGCCTGATCGCCCTGAATGACAACGTGGATACCATGAAGGGCGATGACGAGTTCACGCCATTCCGCAATATCATGAATGAGTGGTACGCCAGAGATACCAGTAAGAAGATCCGTTCTGCTTTTCAGGCAAAAAACCTTGCCGGAAAGCATACGTCAAGCTCGGTGCCGTATGGGTACTTGAAATCAGAGGCGGACAAGAACCAGTGGATCGTCGATCCGGTCGCGGCTCCCATCGTGAAGCGTATCTTCGCGATGGCGATGGACGGAAAAGGCCCATACCAGATCGCGAAGATCCTCTCGGATGAAATGATCGAGATCCCCGCCTTTTACCATCAGAAGCTCGGAATCGGCCTCTGGCAGACCAGAGAGATTAAGTATCCGTACCAGTGGGGAAGCTCGACTATTGTCCACATCCTTGAGAATCCATCCTATCTCGGTCATACCTGCAATTTCAAAACCAGAAAGCATTTCAAAGATAAGAAAAGCCATTATGTGGATCAGGATCAGTGGACGATCATCGAAAACACGCACGAGCCGATCATCGATCAGGAGACTTTCGATAATGTGCAGAGGCTCCGCAGGAATATCCGCAGATATCCGGACGGATGGGGCGAGATGCATCCCCTTGGCGGCCTGCTCTACTGCGCGGACTGCGGCGGCAAAATGTATGTCCATAGGACTTACAACGGCAAGAGGAACCCGCAGTTTACCTGCTCGGAATACGGCAAGATTCCGGTCGGAAGCCGATGCCCGACACAGCATAGGGTCAGCGCGGAGGTCGTCATGACGCTGATTAGGGAAACGCTCAGAGAGATCATCACTTTCTCCAAAGAGGATGAGGAAGAGTTCGTCCGGATCGTGAAGAAAGCGGTCGCCTCACAGCATACGGAAGAAGCCAGTGAGAAGAAAACGCGCCTTGAAGAGTGCAGAAAACGCAGTGAAGAGCTTGAAGTTCTGCTCTGTAAAATCTATGAGGACAATGCCCTCGGCAGACTGCCGGACAAGCGTTACGCGGCTCTTGAAGCGGCCTACGCGAGTGAACAGGCGGCTCTGGACAACGAGATCATTAACCTTCAGAACATCGTGGGCGGAGAAGAAAGCAGTCCGCTCTCGGCGGCGAAGTTTATTAATCTGGTGAAGAGATATCAGGACTTCGATGAGCTGACCAATACCATGCTGAACGAGTTCATCTATAAGATCATCGTCCATGAGCGCGACCATAAAGGCCGTATCGACTCCCCGCAGACCATTGAGATCTACTTCAATTTCATCGGCAAGTTCGAGGTTCCCAGAGAGGAACACGTCCCGACTCCGGAAGAGGTCGAGCTTGCGGAACGCAGGGGAGCGCATCAAACAGAAGCGTCATGAAGAATATCTTCGCAGGAAATCGACCGGATGGCAGTCAACGTACTACTGGAAGACGAGGCGTGCCAAAAAGGTGACTCTTGAAGCGCAGAAAGAAGTGATCCGCGCCGAGGACATGGCAAACAGTGTCTTCTATCTGCCGAACCAGAAGGACGAGGATAAGACCTGACAGGGAGGAAAGGAAAAGGCGATCATATGAGGTATATTTCTTCTTGATTAAATATCGGGCGATTTTCGGAAATGTATTGCTTTTGTGCTTACTATGTGCCAATATGGGAAAAAGAAAGGAGGCTTTAATATAGCACAGAAAGCTGCAGATATTTATGCGAGAATTGAACCGGATGTTAAGGAACGTGCAGAAAATATCTTATCGGCACTTGGAATTCCCGCCAGTAACGCTATCAATATGTTCTATAAACAGATCATACTGCACAGAGGCATACCTTTTGACGTGTCTCTTCCTCCGGAAAGACAACTTGATATCTCAAAAATGAGCATCGCTGAATTATCAGAAGAACTCGAGAAAGGATATGCGGACATGCAGGCCGGAAGAGTAAAGCCTGCCAGAGCTGTTTTTGCAGATATCCGTAAAGACTACGCACTATGATCACATATGATGTTAATGTCTCATACCAGGCAGAACAGGATTTAAGAGGGATCTTCGAGTATATCGCTTTTGAATTGCTTGCGCCTGAGAATGCTCAATCTCAGTTAGGCCGATTAGAAACTGCGATTAAACCTTTCCGGAAAAACACAGGCAGTACGACAAGGAACCGTGGAAAAGCAGAAACCTGAGAGTAATGCCCGTAGACAACTATTGCATCTTCTATATACCGGATAAAAATAAGGAGACCGTAACTGTTATCCGCGTAATATATGGAGGAGGCGATATAGAAGAACAGCTAAACCGCTTTACAGAAGACATAGGGGAGGAGTAAAGCTATGAAAAAGGAAAATAGTCAAACCACTGAAAAGGTCAAAAAGCCCATTTTCAAAAAATGGTGGTTCTGGGTGATTATTGCTGTGGTCATCATTGGTGCGATCGGTGGCGGAGGCGGGAATTCCAAGAAGGAAGAACCGGAGACTACTGCAACGGAAACTGCGGCAACGGAAACTGCGGCACCGGAAACTGCGGCACCGAAACCGCAGAGTGAATTCGAAGTTGCCATCAATGTAGAAGGTCATAAAGAAGGTAATGGCATCATTTTCGATGTTTCCACAAACCTTCCGGATGAAGCAGTATTGATGCTCTCACTGAGCAACGGTGATTATAACACAGATGATAATTTCACAGCGCAGACGAAAGTCACCATTGCCGATGGAAAGGCGAGCAGTGATCCCTTCTCCAATAAGGGGGAAGCGCTCACTGGAGAATATGATCTGAGTATATCTATGAGTTTGCCCAGACTTCAGTCAGATGCTGTTCGCGCAGTAATTGGAGAGAAAGGCGAATATATGACCGGATCGCTCGTTGAAGCATCTACTATCGATGATTCAAAAACAGTCGATGCTTTATTCTCTGTTAACACAGATGGTGAAATCACTGTCGAGCCGGAAGAAGACTATACACACACAATCTTTAGAGAAGAGGATGATGAAGAGGAAGTAACAGAGCCCGCAACTTCGGAGCAGGGTTCAGATTCTGCGGCAAACAAAGAATTCATTGAAAAGCATGATAATGAAATCGTTGTTGCAGCTAAGTTGGCATTAGATAATTTCATATCCGGTTATCATATGTCTCTTGCGCCTCAAAGATGGACTTTGGCTAAATTTGATGAGACCGATACAGTCATCGGAATGACAGAAATAACCTACAATAATCAGAAGGGTCAGTATATCTATGTAGGAACTCTGGAAATCGATGATTCAGGAAAAGTAGTCAGTGCGAAGCCACACTATCTCGAGGTAAATGGTACAGTCCTCGGAGATGACGGATACTGCGATGAAGTATTTGACAAAATCAAGCAGTTAACGGGTAACTAATAAATCGCATCAGAAGCCTTCGATAGTATGACAGGTTTGGGCTTCTATACACGACACACGGAACTGGGCGAGTTATAATCCTTTAAAAAGCAAAAACCGAATATGACAAGACCAAGGCATCGCCCTGGTCGGTCAGATGAGGCAAGCCGATGAACGGTGATTTCCGAAAAGGAAGTCATTCGAGTATCGGCTTTTTTTGTGCAAACGTCCGGCGGACGATTACACAAAACCGGAAGGATCGTGAAGGCTGCGGTCGGCGTACTGCATCCGAAACAATTGTTGAGGCGTGGGAGTTCAGAGGGATGCAATCCCTTTGAGCAAGGTTGAGGGACGGCAGGCCTTCATCTGGGTTCAGGGGCGAAGCGTCCTGATCAGGCCGAGGGCAGACAGCCCCGCCCAGTTAAGTGATGGGAACCGTCACTTAATACTGGGTATTACCTGCCGACACACTCCCCTGTTTTCGCGGTTTTGATGAGGCAGGGGCAAAGCATGATTTTCAATTTTCGATGAAAGGATGGTGACCTATGGGAGTAAAAAAACAACATGAAGCTGACAAGGCACAATGGAAGATCCGGCAAGAACGGAGCTTACAATCCAAAGCACAATGACCGCCGTTTCGATGTCGCGAACAGTGAGCACATCGATGAGGAACGGGCAAAGAGGAATGTCTATTGGGACTGCTACCAGGGGTTTCACTTCCCCGCTGATCAGGAACAGGAAGACAGGATCGTTTATTCCTTTGAGCAGGTTGAGAGAACTTTCTACGCTGACCGCTACGATGATTTTTGTGAAGCTCAGCATGAGCGAAACCGAAAGACCGGACATTCTGCCAGAGACCGAACCACTGAGGATCTCCGACTCGACAAAAAGACCTGTCCGGAAGAATCGCTGATCCAGATCGGGACTATGGAGCAAACGGTCGCGCCGGAGGTTCTGGCGCAGATCGCGACAGAGTTTTTCGTGGAACTTGACCGCCGCTTCGGGGAGAACATCCACATCTTGGACTGGTCTTTGCATCTGGACGAAGCCACGCCGCACATCCATGAGCGACACGTCTTTGACTGCGAGAACCGTTACGGAGAGATCGCGCCGCAACAGGAGAAAGCTCTGGAAGTCCTTGGCTTTGATCTGCCGCATCCGGATCAGAAGCCGAACAAGCTGAACAACAGGAAAATGACTTTTGACGCGGTCTGCCGAGCGATGCTTTTTGATATCTGCGAAAAGCACGGTCTGCATCTGGATCAGGAACCGGAATATGGCGGAAAGGCTTATCTGGAGAAACAGGACTATATCCTGATGAAGCAGAAGGAAAAAATCGCGGCTCAAGACGCGAAGATCGGTGAGCAGGAATCCAGACTGGACACTCTTACCGTTCGGATAGAGGACACTGAGAAGTTCATTGATGAAGTCTCCGAGATCGCGTATGAGACCGCCGTGGAAGTGGTCACAGACAAGGTGATTGAGGAAACGCACAACGCCGATTTTGACGAGATCGAAAAAGTGAAAAGATCGCTGACATCCGATTCGAGCAGGAACACGCCTCAGCAGAAAAGCATCATCACGCAAACTCTCGATATACTGATGAAGCGGTTCAGGGGAATGACCGATCACATCACGGAGAGACTGGCGGCAGTTTTCGGAGATCCGGCAAAGAAGAAAGCGCTTCAGGAACCGATCCGCCGCTCGATCCGCGACCGACTGGAACAGGGAAAGCGAAATGCCGAGGCCTACAATGCCGCGAGGCGGAACGATCAGCTACAGAAGAAAAAACAACAGAATAGGGATCGCTGAAAGCGTCTGTTTTGATCTGGATTACGGATGAAGGCAGGCGCTTTTTTGCGCTTTGGAGGCAGGTGATGATTATGAATGTGTTTGAAGCGGTAAGGGATACTGTGACCGCAAGGCAGGCCGCCGAGGCCTTCGGGATCAGGGTGAAACAATCCGGAATGGCGAGGTGTCCGTTCCATGATGACCGGAATCCGAGCATGAAGGTCGATAACAGATTTCACTGTTTCGGCTGTCAGGCCGATGGGGATGCGATTGACTTTACGGCTCGTTTGTTTGACTTGTCAAAGAAAGACGCAGCCGTGAAGCTCGCGGACACTTTTGGGATCTTTTATGAAGAGTCTGACCATCAGGCAAGGGATCATCCGCCGATCCGACAGGTCAGGCCGGAACAGGAAATCAAAGAAGCCGAGGATCACTGCTATCGCGTCCTCTGCGATTATCTGCATCTGCTGATCCGGTGGAAAGAGGAATTTGCTCCGAGAACGCCGGATGAGGAATGGGATGACCGCTTCGTGGAGGCCTGCCACAAGATTGACTATATCGAATACGTTCTGGACGAGATCTTCCTTTCCGGAACGGTTCAGGAACGTATGGAATTTATCAAAGAAAACGGAAAGGGGGTTAAAGAGCTTGAAAGACGAATTAGCCGGATTAACGCCGGAAGAGAGAAATGCTCTTGCGAGGATCGCGAGAGACTACAGAAACCTGCATCCGACGGAAGGCCTCGAAACCGTAACGCTGACCGATCTCTATGACATGATCTTCGTCCCGAAGACTCCGGTCATAGAGGGACTGCTCCAATGCGGGACTTACCTGTTCGCCGGAAGCCCAAAGATCGGCAAATCCTTCTTCATGGCACAGCTGGGTTACCATGTGGCGATGGGTCTGCCACTCTGGGATTATCCGGTCAGGAAGGGCGAGGTGCTTTATCTGGCACTTGAGGATGACTATTCCCGACTGCAGAGCAGACTGAGCCAGATGTTCGGCGTTGAGGCCGTGGGCGGCCTGCACTTTGCTACGCAGGCGAAGACATTAGCTGACGGCCTGACGGATCAGATGGATGAGTTCGTGAAGGAGCATCCGGACACGAGGCTCATCATCGTGGACACACTTCAGAAGGTTCGCGAGATCGGGAACGACAGCTATAGCTACGCGATGGATTATCAGAACATCACCGCGCTGAAGGCCTTCAGCGACACGCACAACGTAGCGATCCTTGTGGTGCATCACACGAGGAAGATGGAGGCCAGTGACAGCTTCGACATGATCTCCGGCACGAACGGCCTTCTGGGCGCGGCGGACGGAGCCTTCGTCCTGATCAAGAAGAAAAGGACGGATAACGAGGCCAAGATGACTGTAGTGGGTCGTGATCAGGAAGATCAGGAACTGACGCTTACTTTCAACAGGGAGCATTGTGTCTGGGAACTGGTCAAGGCAGAAAAGGAGCCTTTTCATAAGCCGGCCGATCCGGCCATCGCCAAGATCGCCGCTTATGTCAAAGAGCACGGCGGCTTTACCGGAACCGCGACCGAGCTTCTGGAGCTGATACCGGAGATCGACTTGAAGCCGAACGTGCTGACCAGAAAGCTGAACATCAGCACATCTGCCCTGTTCAATGACTTCAATATTGAGTATACCTTCGCGAGATCCGGAGATAAGAGGCAGATCACGTTTGTGTTTCTGGACAGGCCGGAGGAAGAAACCAATGACGATATGACGGTAAATAACGATAATTCCATGACGATATCTGGGGTATAAAATATCGTCATTATCGTCATGACCGTCATGAAAGACGCGAGGGAGATGCCTTTTTCAGGGGTGTCTCCCATTCTGTTTCAGGAAGGAGAGCCTATGGACGAAAAACAGAACACTTGAACCTGCCGAGACCGAGCAGGTGCCATATATCACCAGAGAGATCGATGGATCGCTCTATACGGTCAGGATCCATTTCCGAGAGGACAGCAGAGAGACCGCCAAGGAAAAAGTGGCGCGTTTGCTTGTGAACGATGCCCTGAACGGTGATTTTTCCCGAAAAACCACACTAAAAAAACTATTGACATTCTGTCTCTGG